>Ga0209645_1001745_pt1 | contig 10690 bp, 12 predicted proteins | sample ETNvirenome_6_30_FD_184070 | JGI IMG/M metagenome (GOLD analysis project Ga0209645, IMG submission 184070) | Marine viral communities from the Pacific Ocean - ETNP_6_30 (SPAdes) (version 2) | ecosystem: Environmental > Aquatic > Marine > Oceanic | place: Pacific Ocean | collected 2013-06-19
TAAATAAATTTAGTACAGGAAAAGAAATTATAGAAGAAGAAATGGTAGAGCTTTACAGGCAGCAATATTTGGCAGCCCGTAAAAAATTTAAAACAGAACAAGAAAGAAAAGAAAGGGGTATAGATAAACCTTTTGAAGAGTTTGTAGAAGAAAAACTTCAAGAAGGTTCTGACTTTACAGAAAGAGGTAAGGCTCTTTTTAGAAACATGTTAAAGTCTAGAGAAGGAGATATTTCATGGGGACATAGAATGTTTATGAATATGTTAGATGTTCCTGATGATGTGTTAAGAGCTTTTCAAATTCAATTATCAATCGTAGAAGACGAGATTCGTTTAGATTTCCATAAACAATTGTATATTCTAGATAAATTGCGGGTTAAAATGATTGAAAGCTATAATAAGGTTTTTGGAAAACCTGAATCTATAGAAGACCAGTTTAAATTTATGGCAGAATATGATGAAGATGGAAACTATACCAAGTTTTTTGTTGCTAGGTATTACTCTGCTTGGGAAAAATTACTAAAAGAAAAAAAGCTACAATTTATCAATGACGAAGAGCTTACTAGAGAAGAAGCGTTAGCTGCGTATGAAGAGTGGCTAGAAGAAAACACAGTAGAAAACTTTACATTGCCTACGCTAGATACTTCAAAAATGTCTGAAGAAGAAAAGAAAGCGTATGAAAATGATTTAGCACTTATGGCAGATTTAAAGTCTAAAATAACTTTAGCTAAAGCAAAGAAGAGACAAGAAGGAAAAAGTGATGAGTTTTTTGATGCTCAGCATCAATTATATAATTTGCATAGTAAGTATCATTCAACTTTTATAATTCCAAAATCTAAGGAAGATCAGAAAAAATATGAGAATCCTCAATACGACCAGCTATTAAAATATAAAGAAGGTACTGAAGACGAAAGGGTTTTATGGCAGTATTATAACGAGTATATGCAGCTTCATTTAAAAAATGAGCAAAGTATGCCTTTTGAATTTCAATTGCGTTTTAAAATGCCTAGTATGCGTAAAACTGCAATGGAGTCTTTTGAAAATATTGAAAAAGGATTATTTGGACGTATAAAATTCTTTGGAAAGAATAGTTACATGTCAGAAATAATAAAACCTTGGATAGAAGAAAGTTTTCAATACGTAGTAGGAGAAATTGAAGAACAAGGAGATGTTATAAGCACTGTAGATAGAGAAGGAGAAACAGAAAAAGAAAGAAATGAAAGGCTTAAAAGAGAACAGGATGAAATAGAGGAAAGACGAAAGAAAAAGAAAAGACGTAAATTTTTTAGATTAACACAATCTGACGAGTTAAGAGAGCGGCAATACGTTCCTATCTACTATAGAGGTGTAATGGAAACAGATAGGCAATCCAGAGACCTTCATACAATGCTTGTATTTAATACATTCAATGGTATTAACTACCAAAAAATGATTGAGTTTCTACCATTTGCTGAAATGCTTTCTTCTATTTTAAAGAAAAGAAAAAAGTTAGCTGTTAAAGCAGGATTACCTGTGTTCGGGCATAATTTTACAGGTAGGAATATAGATAAAAGAGCTTCAGAGTCTTATAATATGTTAAGAGATGAGATAGACAAACGTATGTTTGGTATTCGTCAAATTGATCCTGGGTATAAAATAGGGAACATTCCTGTTGCCAAGATTGTACAGATGATGGCTCAGTATACAAGTTTAACAATGCTGTCAGGTAACATAGATTCTAGTATTGCTAACCTATCTTTAGCCAGTACATTAACTATAACAGAAGGGGTTGCAGGTGAATTTTATACTGCAAGTCAGGTTGCAAAAGCAGAAGGGTTATATATGACAGATTTTTTAAATCAAGTGCAAGATGTTTTAGAACCTGTTGACAAGTATTCTAAAATAAATCTACTAAACTATATATTCGATCCTGTTAACAATTTTGACCACAGAGAATTTAACTACGCATACAATACAAAAGCAAGGCAGTTAATACACGGTTCTAGTTTTCATATTTTAAATCATACAGTAGAAAAACAAGTACAAAGTGTTACTATGATAGCAACGCTTTTAAATATAAAAGTTTTAGATGCTGATGGTAAATACATATCTAAAAAAGACGTAACAAAACGTGTAGATAAGAGAGAAGATGCTATGAGTCTGTACGATACATTTAATGTAAAAGACGGAAGGATTACTTATACAGACGAAGTATCTCAGATTGAAATTAAACAAGGCTCCCGATATAGAAAATATGAGTATAAAAGTCTAGACCAAAGAAGAAAAGGCAATATCAGAATAACTCACATTGTACAAAGGATAAATCAGCAATTACATGGTAATTACAGTGTTAGAAATAGTATCAACTTCCAAAGATTGTTGTTAGGTAATTTAATGGTGCAGCATAAAAAATATTTAGCACCTGGTCAAGAAAGAAAATGGGGAGGTATTAGAAAAGTTGTTATGGACTATACTCCTTTTATTGGGACTTATGCTACCTTAGACAAAGAGAAAGGAGAAACCTTGGAAGGAGAATATCTAAATAAAAACCAAAGACCTCCACATTATAGGTATTTAATATTTGATCCTATGAAAGGTACTGTGGTGCCTAGAGGTTTATATGCAACTGTTTATAAATTTATAGGAAAATCAATAAGTGATTTAAAAGATCTTAAATGGCAAGTGCTTTCTGAAAATTGGAGCGAGCTTAGAGAAACAGAAAAAGCTAATATGCACAGGTTCGTTTCAGAGCTTGGTTTTATGGTTGCTACTAATATGATGGGTCTTGCACTAGCAGGAATGGCTAAATCAGAAGATGATGAAGAAGCTGAAAAAATGTATTTTAGATTAAGTTTCTTTGCTTTTCGTTTATATAGTGAGTTACGTCAGTATACATCGCTTATAGAGCTTAGTCGTATCTTAAGAAATCCTGCAGCAACTGTAACAATGATTGAAAGAATTGTAAATTTACTAGGGCAAGGAATGACAGACGTTGGCGCTATTTTATCTGGAGAAAGTCCTGAAATATATAAATCAGGTCTCAGAAAAGGTCAGTATAAAATTGAAAAAAGATTTTTTGATACAGTTCCTTTCTATAAACATTTCACTAGAAGTGCTTACATGAAAGATATTGTTAGTTTTTATACAGAAACTAACAAAACTAGATAATGTACAGTTTCGGTAAAAAAAAGGTGGAGATTTCTCTCCACCTTCTTTACTGTATAGTAAAACCAATCACCAATAAAACTATACAGACTTGGGATCTTCTGTCCCAGTATCATGATTATCTTTTAACAATTCTGAATCTTTATTTACAGTTTCCCAATCGTTATATTGATCAAGCTCAGCTTTAATAAGCCCTCTCATTTGATCTCCTACAAGAGAAAGGCTTTCTCCTGAATCTTTAGTATATGTACCTGCGCTTTTGCTAGGCCATACCAAAATAGATCTGTTTTTCTTTAAACGATTTAAGAATTTGAGGCGCTCTTTATAATCTTCATAGCTCTCGTTTTCTCCTCTTTTGTTACTGTAATTCATTTAACAAATATAACGATTCTTTTCTGTATGCTAAAATATTGTCCAAATACCGTTTGCGATGAGTATTAATTGAATCGCAAATAAATATAATAGGACACTCTTCATACTCATCCCAAACAGAGATAAAAACATTTTGCATATCTCCTTTTTTAAGATACAATGTGTCTTTATTTATGCTAGGAACAGCATGCTGATAGCTTTGAGCATTACAACCGTTGATTGCGCCTATTATAAAAAGTAAAAATACAAGCACATACATAGCACTCATACCAAGTATTTCAAGTTTTGTTTGCTTCTTCATTTTTTAATTTTAAATAGTTATCAATCGCTTGTTCAGCAGAAGACCCAGAACCTTTTAATATAGAATCTCTTTTGGCCCAGTAGTAATCTATGTCTCTTCTATAAAATGCATACCAAGTTTTATCATGCGTATTATAGGTAACTAAAATTCCATAGTAGTCGTCTTTTTTACTCATTTCCAATTTATTTTTTATTCTTTACAAGAGTTTCGCTTAGTTATTGCTTCTAAATGATGATGGGGCTGAAATCCTGTAAACATTTTTGAAATATAAGAAACAGGTTTCCAAGTATCTTCAGATTGAGTAAGATTTTCTGCAGCCTCAGTTATCCAACGCTCATAGTCTTGAAAGGTCTCGTCTTGCTTAGGCTCAGGATATACTATATGTAATAACTCATGAACAATGCTTTCTTCATCTAAAGCAATGTCATGATATATAATAGCTTTCTTTCTACCAAAATCTCTATATATTCCGATAAAATATTTTTCACCGTTGTATAAAATATATTCTGGATCTACTTGATGAGTTATTATATCCCAATCACCTAAGTTTAATTTGTGCTTCCAAAGATCAATAAGCGTATCAGTGCTCATCTTTTACAAATTGACCATTAACCATTTTACCTGTACGTTTGCTTATAACATTATAAGCTCCTTCCAGGCAAGATTCGAGAGAAACCCCTTGTATTCCTGCTTGAATAATAAGTGTTACTAGAATGTCACCCATAGCGTCTTGGATTTCATCGAAATCATTATCTATGATAGCATTTACTAATTCAGTTACCTCTTCTTGAGTTTTAAGCGCTTGTTTTAATGCGGTGGCTTTATCGAAAATACCGCGATCTTCTGCCCATTGTTCTACAGCAGATTCTAATTCAGAATAATTCATATTAAAAATTTAAGAAATACCGACCATAGGTTACTCCAACATAATGTTGTTGAAGGTAACCATAGTCAGCAGTTAGATAATTGTTTTTTATTTTAAAGCCAATACCAGCTCCTACCATAGGAGTGTATTGCATTTTAAAATCAGAAACTAGTCCCACTTTAGCATGTAGGCCCATTGAAAAACTAGAATTTATTTTCTTAGGAGTATAACTTACTGTAAGATTTTCGGATCTATTTTGATAATTCTGCCAAGACAAAGCTAGTGTAGCTGACTTTTGTTCTATTGTTGTATCGTACTTAGCTACTTCAGTTAACCAGGCTTCAATAATCTTAACAGTATCAACTAATAACACAGTATCTAAACGATTAATCACTCTCTCGCTGTAAACTGTATCAACGGTTTTAATAATTTGACGTTTGACAAATCTAACAGTGTCAGTCTGCCAGCGATCTACATATTCAATAGTCGGAACTGGTCTGTCTATTACTGTTGTTATAGTCTTACCGCTAGTGTCACCGCAGCCTTTCCAAGCTACTATCACGCCCAATAGAAATGCTATCAGGTATGGTAGGTACGATTTGATCAGATTGCTTACTATTAAATTCATTTTGCAGTGTTTCTACTCTCATTCCTAAAGCTACTACAAGTAGGCATAAGCCTAGTATTGTAATAGATAGGATTTTAAATTCGTAATCTTTCATAGACTAAAATATATATCTAATCTTATTCCAAGGGATAATCTTATCATGTAATTTTGTAAAATTACTTATATATTCTGACTTTAATTTACTTTTATAACGTAAATTAAGTCCTCCATACTGAGAAATCTTAATTTCTTGTATTTTAGGTACCCATAAATACTTTTCTGCATCAGGGTTAGTTTCTAAGTTTTTAAAATGCTTAGCTTCATTATGTGTAAGGAATATAACCTCCGCTAATACTTGATCCTTGTAATCTACATAATCATCAAGCATTTGAAATAATTCTTTGTAGTCTTCTTTCCAGTTCTGATAAAGTATCACAGGACTGAAATTTACATGAACATCATAACCACTTTCTATAAAAGCGTCAATGGCTTTTATTCTATCTATTATTTTACTGGTGTTCGGTTCGTGTATATCAGACATGTGTTGTGGCATCAGACTGAATCTGATACGTACTTTCTTGCCTGGATCAAAGTCTACAAGATTTGGATTCACATACTTAGTAGCAAATGAACCCATAGCAATTGGATGTTCTTTGAAAAACTGAAATATCTTCTTCCACTCATGATGTTTAGCATGCAGTGCAAAGTCCTCGTTACACGAGATATCATAAGTAATATATTCAGGATGGGTCTGGTTAGGTTTATCAACTGTTGCAAAATATGCATGAGTTGATATTTCTGTAAGAATCTCCTCTGTGTTTGTAGCTATAGTAAGACCCGTAGGTTTACTACGTTTCATATAACAATAGCTACAATCATAAAGACAACCATGCCCAAAGGAAGGAGAGATATAATCAGTAGAACGTCCTGACGGTCTGATGACCATACTCTTACGTTTTACTTTAGTTATCATCTACAGTTTTATTTACAAGTCCTTGAGGTAAACATTCTTTAGCTACGAATAGAGTTTTCAATACATCATCCGTCAATTTCTTTACCGATTTAATGTCCTTTACACTACTCCATTCTTCAATCAATGATGTAATAGCATGAGCTGCGTCATAAGCTACTACATAGTATGTACCGTATTCAGCTACTATTTCAAATAGCGAAGGTTCTATATTTTTACGTTTTACTTTCTCTGTCATTTTGTAAGGTTATTAGTTGACTTTTTGATCTGTTTTGTCAGTCTTTGACTTGACCTCATTCTTCTACGTCTTTATTTCTTACTGGAGTTTCTCTCTTGTATCCGCACACCTGACACTTCTTACCACCGTTGAGGTAGTCCTTGCGCCATACGTGGTTCTTGCAACGTCTCTGTCTCATAAGTCTTACGTTCTCGTTTATTATAAGTTTACAACCTCACATGAACCTCCACTACAAGCAAGTTCTGCTGAAAGGTCTGTGTTATCACTTATTTCTACTACTTTAGTAAGATCAAGTTTTGTTAATAAAGAATATCGTTTATCGAACTCTTTTTTATCTATCTCTTCGAACGGTGCCTGTACATAAGTACCACCATCATAAGGAAGAACTGATAGACCATTAAAACTTTCTCTATGTTCCCACATCCATTCTACAATACCTTTCCACTCATCAGGCTTAACTGATACAGTAGCAGATACATTATGAGTATTTGCACCATGAATATGGCCTTCTCTTACCCATTCTGTATTCCAACGCTGAACACGTTCCAACATTTCCAATGCTGTCTCATCTTCTCGCAAGGTTGCAGAGTCTGGAGCCATTTGAGGAATCTCAATAACTGCAGAATTAGGAATAAGTTTCATGTCATCTACAAGTTCAGGATGGTGTATAGCAAGATACTGATACAATGCCTCATCCTTGTTGCATTGCATACGTCTGATGTAATACTTAGAGTGCCATGCATGTATACCAGAGCTTGTACCTACCACACATGATGTAGTACCGCTTGGCTTTACTGTAGTGATACGGGCTGCAGGATTGATTCCTATAAGCTTTGCAGTCTGATAGTTCGATTCAATTGCAATACTTGCAGCCTCTTTAAGGTCAAGAGGATACACTGCACCGTTACAAATGCCTGTCATACCTACACCTACAAGAGCATCCTTCTCAGTTGTCTCTCTCCAAATAGGTCTCAGGTAGTGAAAATTAGTAAAACCTGCTTGTAATGTTCCAAAGAATGCTGCAGCTCTTGCTCTCTGATTTAGATCGAGTTGATCTTTTACATTACCTGCATTTATTTCTGTAAGGTTACAGAATTGAAATGGTCTCAATGCTATCTCGCAGCATGGGTTTGTACCCCAATCCTTATCATTTGTAAGATATGTACCAGGCTCTCCTGATCCTGACTCTTCAATCTTCTTCCATAGGTTTACAAAGAACTTCTTTGTAATTCTATGACGTAGTAAAACAGCAGAGTTATTAGCACGTCCACGTTGAGGATTCTTTTCCCACCAAGCACCACTTTTACATGCTATCATCTCATCATCATCTGCAGAAAATAAAGAGATAAGAGCAGCTCGTCTGATACCTCCAGCAAGTACAGCATCTGCAATATGACAGATCATATCATGTACTTCAATAGGTGTGAGCTTTTCACCATCTTCTTTACGCTCAAGTATAAGTTCAAGATTGAATAGGCATTTCTTAAGTGGCTCAGGCCCAGGAGCTTTACCACCTGCTGTAACTAACCTCGCACCTTTAGGTCTGATATCAGAGAAATCAAATACAGGTTTTGTCTTTCTCATACCAAAGTATGCTGACATAAGATGACGCACTGAATCAGCCCATCCCTCAATAGAATCTCCTACAAGATACTTTTGGTTTTTCTTAGGTTTATGTATATCAGGAAGGTTATTTACATGGTCACGTTGTACTGAGTATCCAACACCTGTACCCCCAAGCAACAAAAACATTGTCTCACTAAATGCACGATAATCATCAATAGGAAGATAAGCGCAATTGTACACTCTGGATTCTGATTTTTCAATAGCAGGGCCAGCAAACTGTGCACCTCTCATTGACATCAATACTTCTTTGTTATACAAATATTTAGCGTTCTCTTCTATCTTATCTACAATTGTTGGGTACCGTTTCTTCATCATTTCTACGTAACGTGTTACGATTTCATTCCACGTTTCTCTTCGTTCTTCACTCGGTACATACTTAGCATATTTGTTAAACACTACGATGTCACTGAGGATTTGATTGCTTTTGTCCATTTTGATTGATTTTTAATTAGAAAAGACATCAAAGATACGGAAGGTCAAATGACCTTCCAATCTTTAATATCAGTTTTTACTTCTTTTTCTTGAGATTTTCTAGCTGAGTAGCCAGTACCTCGAAGTTCGGCATGAAGCTCCATTACCTTACGTCTTGCACGAGTTGTGCTCTCATAAGAAGCTAACCCATTCATACTTAGTAAAGTAAGAAACTCTTTTACAGTCATAGAATCTACATTATAACCTTTGTTAACAAGGTCATCATACCAGACTCTAGACATAAGCTTGCGATCAGACTCCCGTAATCGGGAATCTGACTGCAGAAGCTTTTTTACACGTTCATACTGCTCAGACGGTTTCTGCATGATTTTTAAATTTAGGGAGTATACTACCGTATTTATCTTCTATAAAATACTTGTTAGTGAACTCTCCATTTTGGAAAAACAAAATTTGATTGTTCTCAGCGTATTTACCAAAACAATCAGGCAAAGAATCTCCTATGACAAGGATATACATGTCTTTGTAATACCCTTCTGTTCTATCAAAGCTATCATACCCATCAGTAACAAGAATTGAAGGTCTATTCTGTTTCTTAGCTTTTTTTATACATTGATAAATATCAGTTCCACCGCAAAATAAAGGCTTAAATAAGTCTGTTTTATCAATTTCTTTCAATTCACCAGAACGAGAAAATAAATAAGTCTTTCTAAGAATATTTAACTGCATAAGTCTAAAAGAAAGAAGATGTGCTAGTGTGCGTCTTTGTGTGCCACAAAAATCTCCTTTATATAATCTAGCTCCCATAGAACCAGAATCATCTATATAAATATCAAAACTTACATGTTTAGTTTTCTTGGTGACCATAAGATCATCAAACAAAGCAACATGAGCAAAGTTTTCTAGGTTAGAAATATCATCTATTTCATCTGCTTCGAATATAGATTCTTCAAGAACTCTTTCTTTTCCTGTAGTAGCTTCAATTGCATAATCAATAGTTGCTTTCAAGAAATTAGATATCTGGCCTTTTTTAATAGACTTGAGTTTACTCATAATATCTTTAGGCAGAGCTTCTAACTGTTCTATGTCATTTGCCGCATCACCACTCATCATACCACCAGGAAGAGATTCAATATCACTAATTTTCTTCTTAATACTATTTTGAGCACTGTTAGAAAATTTATCAATGTTATCTAAGATATCTTTACTAGGCTGAGCATTAGGATCTCCTGAAGCTTGTGCCTGCATATCATTAGCAAATTGCTCAAGTTCTTCTGGAGTATAATTTTTAAGTAGTTTTAATAACAGATCAACAGTCTTTTCAGTTGCTACATAACTATACAATGTATTATTATTAGTAAGTTTTTGTAACAAATGATTATCTACCCTTGAAAGTATATAATGCCACCAGTATTTTTCTGGTCGTATATCATACTTTTTTTCAGAACTGTGCCAATGCTTATAAATATCAGACAAAAGATTATCTGCTCCTTGTTGTTGCATAAAATCATTATGCGTAGGAATCTTATCCCCAAATCCTTTAAACACAAGCTGGCCGTCTTCTTTAGATAGCGAATTGTTGATGATGCACTTTGGTTGTGCATCATCAATTCGTTTTTGTCTATTTTCTCTTAACTCATACTCTCTTTTATACTCATTATAATTAAGCTTTCTCATTAAAATTCAAAATTTAAAGTTGATACAAAACTTGGGTCTACATGACTAGAGTTACTAAGAATAACTATCAGGTCAGATTTAAGCATAGTTGCTTTACTTTTATAGCTACTCATTTTACCAAGCTCATTCAATTCGGTAACAAGCTGTCTTACAAATACAGCAGAGTAACCATCGTTACCTGCAGAAAGAACGCTAGGTAATTGCTGAATAAGTGAAGAAACATTGTTCTCTCGCTTAGTCTCTAATTTACCACTAAGAGCAGCAGCATGATTAGGGGCTACAAGAGAACAAACATTAAGAAGAGCCTCTTTATCATCATAACCGTAAATAAGTTTTACAGCTTTGATAATATCTACAAGAGCATAGATAGTACGATCTGATACATCAGAGTACACAAGATCTACAAACTTGTTAAAAAGCTTCTTATCGTATTGAGCATTCTTTATGTCTTCTTTACTTGGG
>Ga0209645_1001746_pt1 | contig 10687 bp, 7 predicted proteins | sample ETNvirenome_6_30_FD_184070 | JGI IMG/M metagenome (GOLD analysis project Ga0209645, IMG submission 184070) | Marine viral communities from the Pacific Ocean - ETNP_6_30 (SPAdes) (version 2) | ecosystem: Environmental > Aquatic > Marine > Oceanic | place: Pacific Ocean | collected 2013-06-19
CATTCAGAGATACCAGTAAGAGCAACAGGAAACTACATTGGTATTAGAGCAGAGTCTACGGATGCAAACACATGGTCACTAGCTAACTTAGAAGTACACTGGAGTCCGTCAGGTAACAGAGGTAAAGGAGTATGATTCGTTATTCACCTGCTCCAGTGCCTGATGATGCTAAAGATTTACCTGCATATTTAAGAAAAGAATTTGAAAGAATGTCTGCTATAATAGGTAATATAGCTGATGGTCATTATGAAGAATCTAATGTAGTTCCGTCAAAGCCAAGAGCCGGAGATGTCAGGTACGCAGATGGTAGTAACTGGAATCCCGGTAGTGGTGAAGGACTATATTTATACTTGAGCACAGGAGCGTGGAGTAAACTTTGATTGAAGGGATTAAGTCGGGGGACATTGAGGCTTGGTGGCCTCTCGTTGAAGAATACTTGATTTCAGCCATGAAATATGGTTTAGGCGAGTATAGTATTAGTGACATAAAAAAGTCCTGTATATCGAAGAATATGCAGCTCTGGGTAAAAATAGGTACAGAAGTAGAGGGTGCTTTTATTACAAAGATTAGTATGTACCCGCAAAAGAATATACTATGTGTGCTGTTACTAGGTGGAAAAGAATTTATGAAATGGAGAGATGAAGCAGATGCACTCCTAAATGCATTTGGAAAAGAAAACAACTGTGAGTATGTAGAACTATTTGGTAGAAAAGGATGGGGAAAGGTACTTGAAGATATTAACTACAAAGAACAAACAAGATTATTTGCTAAGGAGATAACATAATGTCAAAAGGTGACAATGTAGAAACAAAAGAAAACGAACCTTGGAGCCAAGCCTCGCCTTACATTACGGATGGTTTCAAGGAAGCTGCTAATTTATACAACAACTTTAACCCTACTTTTTATAGTGGGCCAACACAAGCATACTTTAGTCCTGACCAGCTGACAGCACAGCAAGGAATGAGAGACTTTGCAGTAGAAGGTGCTCCTCAAATAATGAACCCTGCTATTAGTGCATACCAAGATGCAATGAGTCCTTCAAGACTTGATGTGGCTAATAACCCATATGTAAATAATATGGCACAAGCAGCAGCAGACAGGGCAATGAGTAGTCTACAGCCAGAGATGGCAAACATTAGAAGCGGTGCTATTATGTCAGGTGGCTATGGTGGTGGAAGACAGGGTATTGCAGAGGGCAATGCTATGGCAGCAGCAGCGGATTCAGCTAACCAAGCAGCAGCACAGATTTATGGGAATGCGTATGGCCAAGGTCTAAGCAATCAATTAGGTACACTAGGACAAACAGGTGCTCTTATGGGTGCAGGTTTCCAACCATATGCTAATTTAGCATTGTCAGGTGAGCAGCAACAATTAAGAGAGCAAGCATTAATTAATGATGCACAAGCAGCTCATGACTTTAACATGAACTTACCTTACCAGAAATTCCAAAACTACCAAGCAGGTATTGCAGGATTCCAACCAGCAATGGGAGCAGCAGGCTCATCAACAGAAAGAACACCGGGTCCTAGTATGCTTAACACAATTGGTGTGCTTGGTTCTACAATAGCTGGCTTTCAATAGGAGATAATATGGGATACGAAACAGAAGCATATGGTCATTTAATGGGAGGAAATGCTCCTATAGCATCGCCTACTATTTCATTTGACAAACCTAGCCCGGCTCCAGTTACTACTGTAACATACAACCCACCAACAGGGCCAGTAGGAAATGCACCAATTATTAGCCCTACTTTTCCAACCTTAAAGCCACCTACTGGTAAACCTAGTGCTGGTAATTTAACTTTTTCTTTTGGAGGAGGAGGCGGTGGCAGTTCTGCACCAGCAGCACCTAGCAATGTATTAACACCTCAGACATTTGCACCGTATGAGAGTACATATGTACCACCTACACCGGCAACACCGGTACCGTATGACTACGCAACAGCAGACCCTTATGTATATGGACAAGGACTTAGCAATGCAGGTGCAGCATACAATATCTGGGGCTCTAAGCCGGGAGAAAATCCTTACCTATTAAGCACACCGGCAGATTACACACCGGGAATACTTGGACTAGACCCAGTAACACTACCGGGTAATATGCCAAACAAAGCTGCGGATATTAGTGCATTTACACCTACTACTAAAACAAGAACTCCAGAGCAAATAGTTAGAGATTATGGTTACACAGGAAGAACAGCTCCGAATCAAACTAATGTACCTCCAAGTATGAGAGATTCAGCTCCTAATGCAAAAATTATGCTAGAGGCAGCAGCAGCTAATGTAAGAAATGGCAGGTATGACAATATGCAACAAGCTATGGATGCACAGCAAGCATTTAATTTAAAGTATCCTACTTTGACTCCTGCAGAAAATGCAGCACAAATTGCAAAGAGTCAAGAGATGATGAACAAGAGATTTACTAAACCAGTCGAAACAACACCAACACCACCTAGAACTTCTATTAAACCAGTTGCAGGTACAGGTGCCTCAGGACCTCCGGGAAGAAACTATGAAACTAAGAAAGCTAGTACAGCAAAAGCTATTTCTTCTTATAATAGTAAGAAGGCTGGTACAATTAGTAGGCCTACATTTACACCTAACTACGACCCAACTAAAGGAAAGATTAGACTTTAATGGAAACATTATTTGGTAACTTCAACCTAGAAGATATTTATAATGCGTATAAGTTTGCAGAGACAGGTTCGTTTAGTAATCCTTGGATACGCACAGTAGCAGAGAATACACCCGGTGGTAGTACAGCCTTTGGCCCAGTCCAAATAACTGGTGGATTAATAGATGACTATTACAATAATGAAAGAAGTGTTTATGACAAGAACTCTGATATTGCACAGTTACTTAGAGGACAAGCTGCACTGTTTAGTCACTTTGGAAACGAAGAAGGACTGGTAGGCTATGACCCAAGGTATGATTACAGAGGTGAGGGTATAGGCTTAACTGACATACAAAAATTACAGTACAAGGATTTTGCACAAGACATGATGCAAGATATGTGGAATAAGAATAAGAACAAAGAAAACCCAGTACAAAGTTTTATAGAAGCATGGCGAGGGAAAACAATTGAAGAAGACCCAGACTACTACAAGAGATTTAATACATACTTAGGAAGATAACATGGCAGTATATTCAGGACAAGGAAGACAACCATTTACAGCAGCACAGCTAGCTCTTATGGAAGAAGAGGAGCTAAAAAGAGTAGCAGCTCAAAGAGCTTTTAATGAGAAAATGCTGGCAAGAAATAAGGCAAGTGCTCTAAGGAATCAAACAGCAATGACTCAAGATGATGTTGGGTTTATTCCGGGTTTGCTTGGTAGAAGCAGTGAAGAAGAGCAGAGAATGCTAGCTGGTAATATGTACCCCGGACCTAAATTGTCTCTGTGGGATAAAACAAAGAAGGCTCTTAGTGATGCATGGACTAATGAAAATTCTGCTTATAAGCAAGGACTTATAGTTGATAGTATTCTTGATAAGAAAGAATTAGAACAAGAAAGAGCGAGAGCTGTTCTTGCTGACCAACAAGCTGGCTCGGGACAATTGGCACAGCAAGTTTGGTCCCCGGGACTAGGTGCTCCTCAAATTCAACCTAGAGTAGTAGAAGAAAAAGAAGTGAATCAAGGTGTTACAGGAATTGTACCTCCGGGCGAATTTAATTTTAGTCAAGGTAAACAACTAAGTGATGCAGAGGCTGGTGCCATTTATTCACAGCCAGTAGCTGGTACTTATATGGATGTCGGTGAAATGCTAGGTAGACTTCGCTACAATGCAGATGGTACTTTCAGTCGTTTACCTACTGTGGGTACAAGAGTTGGTGATATAGGAACTGACCTAGCACGAGCAGCTTATGAAAATTCTAGAATACCTTATATAGGTATGAAGAATATGGCCGGTGATGCAATCGTTGGTCCGGGTGAGTGGGCAGGTGACCAGATAGATAGAATAGAAGCTGAAAGAGAATACAACTTGCCAGAGAATGTAGCAGCAAGAGAAGTAGCAAAGAAAAGAGAAGAGATGAAACAAGCTGGGCTTTTAGTTGACCAGCAATTAGATGCTATAGAGGCTGAAAGAGATGCAGCAAAAGCAGCAGAAATGAAAGCTGCAGGTATATGGGCTACTGATGAAATAGTTAGGCAAGAGACTGAACAACTTGCAGCAAAAAGAGCAGCAGAAGCTGAAGCAAAAAGAGCAGCAGAAGCTGAAAGAATTAAAAACATGCAAAACTTTATTGAGCAACAAAGCGAGATGGAAAGTGGCTACAACAATATGCAAGAAGCTCAGGCTGCAATGGAAACAGTTAATCAAGAAGGTTTAGACAATGAGGCGGTAGACGTTCCTATTATTGGTGAAGAGCCAATTTCTGTGTCAAGTCATGTACTACCAGCAGTAGAAAAAAAGATTGAAGAATTAACTACTAATGGAAAGAATGATTCATTTATTGACGCAACTTTGAGTGGTGAAAATTTATTAGGTAAGTTCTTAGATAAATTAGGTTTGTTAGATAATGACAACGAAGGTGTAACTGAAGAAGATGGAAATGCAACAGTTAATGACATAGCACAAATAGCTGCAGAGTCCAGTGAGGAAGCAAAGCTAGAAGCAGAGCAAGCTGGTCTGCTAACAGAGGAAAAGTCAGATGATGCTAAAAATAATAATTTATTTACTGCAGCAGTTGCAGGCAGTCAAGGTGAGTCCGTTTCTGGTATAATGTCAGCTACTGCTGATGATAGTATGGAAGGATTTACAATGGACAGACTTACTAACCCACTATCACCAGAGAATAAGAAATGGTGGTTAGGTGGAGGCGGAGGTGTTCCCGGTAGTAATAGAGCAGTACAATTCTTTGAGGCTCTTGCTTACATAGGCACACCGCTAAAGTACAGACCATCTAAGACACCTGCTCAGCAGAACATTGACAACCAAATTACTCAGATGAATAACGTGATGGATTATCGAGCATCTGTAGCATCGTCTAGTGCATCCGCTAATCAGAATACTTTTACTAAACTTAAGGCAGCTATACCTTCTACTACTGATTTAGAAAAAAGCCTTGCACCAGCATTCTATGAAGCTGCTGGAGTGTTTGAAAAAGATTCTGAAACACAGAGAAAAATTAAAGCTAGAGCATATGAGTTACACGAGAAGATGACAATCTTAGCATCACAAGGAATATACCCTACACTTGAAAAAGTATACGCTGATGAAGCAGAGGCTGAGAGAAAAAGAAAAGAAGAAGAGGCTAAAAACAAAGGCAATGAATTAAACGAAGACAAAAAAGCATGGTGGGATTTTTCTTAAGGAATAACTAAGATGGGATTTTTCGGATTAGGTAAAGATGAAGAGGAAGAAAAAAATCCAGCATTGGGTTTGTCTACTTCCTCTGGTGCTTTAGGTACAGGAAACAGTCAAGGGGCTTTAGGTTCTTATCAAAAGAATGACCCTCTTGCTACAAGCTGGGACAATTTTAAAATACAATTTGGTGGTGCTTTAGAAACTGTTGATAGTTTAATTGGCACTGATAGTTTTCTAAGTGATTGGGGACAAGCTCTTGAAGAGTCTGGTGAATTAGGTAAAGAGGATTACCAGCCCAAATATGAAGAGAGTTTCTTACAAACAGAGGGCTGGGACAAAGTAGGCTGGGCATTAGAAAAGGCATCAGAAAATGCAGCAGGTATGGGCTTAACAGTTGCTGCATCAGTTGCAGCATCTTTTGCAGGACTGGGTATGTTAGGTACTGCAGCAACCGCTGGACTATTTCGTACTTTATTAAACTTAGATGATGTTGCAAGAACTCATGTAGATAACTCAGGAAAAGATGTAAAGGACTTTGATGGAGGAGAGAAAGCTAACTTATTATTTGCTACTGCAATTAACACTGCGTTAGACGCTATTGTTCCGGGACAGGTAGCTAAAGGATTTACACCGGGTAAGACAATAGATGTTAAAGAGCAACTGCTTGAATGGACTAGCAAATTAAATGATTACCAAAAAACTCAGTTTGCTAATGCATTCTTTACAGGGCTTAAAAAATCTACTGCTATTGGACTAACTGAAGCAGGTACTGAAGCTACACAAAATATAGTAGCCGAACTTACATCAGCTACACGAGGAAGAGACTTAACTTTAGATGACACATTAGGACAAGGTGCTGCAGGATTTGTAGGTGGTAAAGCGTTTGGTACTATTACTGGATACAGGGATGCTACTCAAGATTCAAGAGAAGCTAAACAAGCTCAGCGTGCGTTAGATGAGTTTAACTTAGGTGAGTTACAACAAGCAGGTGAGGAATACAGAACTGGTGTAAAGGACTACGAAAAACAATACCAAGAATTAGTAGACAAGTACGAAGGCCCAGAGCTAGATGCTAAGATAAAAGAACTAGCACCAGTAGAAGATGTAATACCAGACACAATAGATTTTAAAAGACTACAGCCTAGTCGTTTATCTAAACTTACTACTGTGGCATCAGACGCTTTACTTAATAGGTCTACAGAATTCTTAGAGCAGACTCGTGCAAAGACCAAGACAGGTAAAGATATGTTTCATCTGGACAGAGCACTCAGAGGCTTTGGCGATGTCGAATCAGGAACAGGTCAGTTCCAAACAAATCCTTCATTTAATACACTCAAGCATAATTATGTTGGAGAATTTCTTACTCCGTTTGGAGACATAAGAGATAAGTGGACTAGTGCATACCCCTTGGTCGGACAATTTGGTGGTAAGATTGGACATAACATTGACAAGTATCTAGGTCAGGTATTAGAAAATAAAGTAGACCCTAAGTTAAAGGCAGAGGTCCGTTCTCAGTTAGGTAGAAGATTCGGAGAATTAGAAGCAGACATTGCTACTATTAGAAAAATACAGAACAAAGTATTTAATTCCTTAGCTAAAGCACTTGGTAAGGATGGTCTAAAGATTAATTTTCAGAAAGATTACCTAACTCGTGGCATAGATAAGAAAGCAGTAAAAGCAGACCCGGATGCATTTCTTAAATCATTAGAAGAGGATGTGCAGATAGGTCCTACTAAAGACCCAAAGACTGGAGAGATTTTAGAAACTGCTGAGCAAGTAAGAGAAAGAATACTGAATGATATACTAAATGATATTGACCCATCAGTATTAACTTCTGAGCAGATAAGAAAGATTAAGACAAGGACTGGCACAGGCAGACCATCATTTGAAAAGTCAAGAGATGGCAGGTGGAACAGGCTTAATGAGCAGTTCAGAAAGAAAAGTCCTTTTGAATCTGTAGGAGATTACTTACTTAATGCCTCTACTCGTTTAGCATCTGCTGATGCGTTTGGTGCTAACAGTGCTAACAGACTTAACGATGACATTAATCATTTACTAGAGAATGGTATTGTCTCTAATGCAGAAGCACAGAAAATGTGGGATATGTATGATGGGTTACACAATGTATACAGAAGACCTCAGGATGAAACAGGAAGAACGAGGCAGTTAGCATATAAGACTATTGCTACTGCAGCTGCTGTTAAATACTTGGGTATGGCTACCATATCTTCTATTACTGAGCCTGCTTGGATAATACAGAGAAATGGTGTAGTTAATACACTAAGGGCTGCACCGGCTATGGCTGCTAATGTTTTAGTAGGAATTAAACGCAGCATGTACGCAGGCGGTGTAGGAAAAGCACCTAGTAGTTCCTTTGGCCGAGATTTAATTAGGACTATGGGATTTGCAGTAGACCCTGCAATGAATGAGAGAGTAGAAAAATTATTTGCTGGTGACAGAAATGAATTTCTAGGGGTATACTTTCGTACACCTGCTGGTTTATTCTTAACCCAGTACACAAACTTTGTTCGTACATGGGCTGCTGTTGCTGGATTAAAAAGAATAGAATCAGAAGCTAAGAAGCTAAAGAATATGAAGCCTGCAAGGAAGCGTAGGTTAGAAGAAGAGCTAAGAGAAAATGGTCTTACTATAGAAGAGTTCGCTGAAATATACAGAGTAGGTGGCAACAGAATGAGACTGACAGATGAGAATTTTCTAGAAACAATCATAACTAGAAGTGATGGTACTCAAGCTAGAGTGAGAGACCTAATGGTTCCTTGGGTTCGTAAGTTAGTTACGGATGTAGCACTAGAACCTACTACTACTAATAGACCGTTGTGGATGTCTAATCCTGATATGCAATTACTAGCACAACTTAAGTCTTTCCCTATTCTGTTTGGTAATACTATTGCTAAAAGAGTAATAAGGAAAATGAATCCTAAGACTTGTAGTCCAGACTTCATGGGTCAAATGGCTACAGTAGCTGCGATAGGTACAGCACTAGGTGCTGCTGCGTTAGCTATGGCTATCAAGGATGAGATTCGTGGTAGTGAAAGAGAAGTAGGTCCTATTGATTTAGTATCTGCTATTGGTATACCATTAATTGGAGAGACATCTTTGTCTGGATATATAGGAGGACCTGCTGTTAGTATAGTGGATGATTTCTTAGCATCTTTGTACGGAGAGGGTTTGTCAGAAACATTAGCAAAAACACCGGAACAATTTTATGATATATTACTTAGGGCTAGTGTGGGTGCTCTGGGTGCTGAAGCGTTGGGAGGTGAGTAATGCCTAGAAAATGTGCAATGGGACCTTTCAATGGCTTTCAATTAGAGGGTAACATACTATCAGCCAAAGGCATTGATGATGCTATGGATGACTGGGAAGGTGTCAAGTCAGCTGAGGAAATAAATAATAGAGAAGGATTTAAACCTATACCTGATAAAGATGGTAATGTTGTTATGCACCATTACAGTAATGTTAAAGGACTAACAGAACTTGACCCAAAGAAACAAGGCACTGGATTAAGAAGTAGTAATTTTAGAGCTGGCTTTGGAGCACCGGGACAAGTATTGTTTTCTTCTTTTGGTTTAAATGTAGGACATCCTAAAGGATACAAAAAAGAACAAGGCTTGGGTAATGTTGAGTACATTAGTAAGATGCCTGTCGAAAGAATATATGACATAGAAAAAGATAAGGACTTCCTTTACCTTGAAAGAGATAAAATAATAGAGCAAGAAAACATACCTCCTACAGATACTAATGGTAGGTTTCAAGCATTCTTAAGAGTAATAAGAGATGCTGGGTATGCTGGTATATTTGTATCGAATGGTACAGGGTATGGATTGACTGCAGCTATCTGGGAGCCAACAGCAGTAGAGCAAGTAAAGCCTAGGACTGATGCACAGACTATCTCAAATGAATCTAAGATGGCTAGTCTGTTAGAGGGCTGGCGAATTACTCCTGAAGAGATAGAAATAGCAAGAGCTAATAGACCTAAGAATGAATGGAAACAGCCAGAAGAATTAAAAAGCCTAGCATTAAATAAAGTAGATGATGGTATTAATTTAGATGAAGACTATGAGTGGGCACAAAATATTATATTAAAAAATGATATTGCTTTACTAGGTAGTGTACAGAAAATACCTACATTCAGAGAAATGATAATGGCTTTAAAAGCTAAAGCACCTACTGGTTTAATAAGGCAAGGTGGTGGTGATGGATACAAGAGAATTAATAATGGCTCAAGAGTAAAGTCTAGGTTAGACATACCTGCCTATGAAAAGACAGACACTTGGATAGTTACTGTCCATGATTTAAAGGGTGGTGTTATTGGCTACGCTAAGTCTGCAGTATTAAATAATGTAGAGTTTGGTGAGTTTAGTAAAGCAGCTAATAAAATAGCTGCAGGGAAAGCATCTAAATCTACCTTTGCTACTATGCAAGGTGACTGGGTAGATGTGAATGAAAGACAAGCAGAGCAGATGGCTAACGAGGCATTAAACGACCCAGAGAATTGGGTAGAGGTTGGAATGAATCCTATCCGATATGGTTATTTTTATGTAAAAGAAACTGGTGAAAAAATATTATCTTCATCGCAAGTGGTCCAAGTAGGTCCGTTGGTTATGGCAAAGAGAGATGGTATAGTAGAGTCTACTCCGCATAGTGAAATAGTAGAGGATGCTCTTGGTAAGGCTAGCTCTAGAATAATACAAGTGGCTAAACAGTACAGAGCCAAGTCTAGAATAGTAAAGCCGGAGACTAAAATACACAGGCCAGTTAATCCTAAGTTTGCAACAAGAGTAGCTATGGCATATGATGCTATGAAGCACACACCTAGAAAGAAAGATGTTGCTGAGGCTTATGATGCATTGATTAATGAAACTATTGAGCAGTACAAAACAATACTAGAGTCTGGACTGCAAGTAGAGTTTATACCTAGTGGACAAAAATCTCCGTATGCTTATCCTAGTCAAGCTGTAAAAGATATAGTAGAGAACAATCATATGTGGGTATTTTCTACTAGAGATGGTTACGGTAAAGGGGAACAAAACACTGAGCATCCTATGCTTGCACCTACTGAGTTTATGATTAGTGGTGAGATTGCTTTAGCTAATGACTTGTTTAGGGTAGTGCATGATTACTTTGGCCATGCTAAGAATGGTGTTGGATTTAGAGCTGAGGGTGAAGAAGCAGCATTTATATCTCATGCTTCTATGTACTCTGACCTAGCTGTTAAGGCACTGGCTAGTGAAACTAGAGGTCAAAACTCTTGGGTTAATTTTGGTCCGTTTGCTAAACAGAATAGAACAGCATCGGAAGAGGATACGGTATATGCCCCACAGAAAGCAGGGCTATTACCAGAAGAATTAAGGGACCCT
>Ga0209645_1001747_pt1 | contig 10682 bp, 4 predicted proteins | sample ETNvirenome_6_30_FD_184070 | JGI IMG/M metagenome (GOLD analysis project Ga0209645, IMG submission 184070) | Marine viral communities from the Pacific Ocean - ETNP_6_30 (SPAdes) (version 2) | ecosystem: Environmental > Aquatic > Marine > Oceanic | place: Pacific Ocean | collected 2013-06-19
GTCATCCTCGTAATACATATCTACAACTTCTTGTGATACTTTAGTTCCAACTTCCCAATCATATTCAGGGTCGTTAGGTTGGCAAAGGTGTCCAACTCCTAGAGTCTTATAACCTAGACTATCCATATAAATTTCTAACACTTCGCCTTCGTGTCGCTTTATTTCAGCTTTGCAAAGTTCTACATTCATTATTGTTCTCCTACTATTAGTGGATAAAATATTTTCCTATCTCTTTCTGCTTCTGTTGGATTATCATATCCTTTTAATTTTCCAGATTTTATATCTTGTAAATATTTTTGTTTTGCATCTTCATCGGATAAAACTTTTTTATTTTCTGGGTCATATGAAGGTATTAAATATTCTTTACCCTCGTGATTAACACCTATAATTCTCATAGTAACTGTTTTATTATTCTGAGTTAATTCTTTACCTTCAGACATTACATAATTATGAAACTTTTTAAAGTATTCTTTATTTTCAGGATGTACTAATGTAGGTCCTCCATTTACAAAACCCAATCTATTCATTTGGTCTTCATATGTTAAACCGCCTAAATCATCGCTTTCTCTATCAGAAGGATTTTTTTTAGCATAAGGAACTGGATAATCCTCTGAAACTTCTTCACCTTTAAAATATTGTTGTCTTACTATTCCTCCTTCAACTTTTTCTTGTCTCTTTTTTAAATCTTTTAACTCTCTTTCTTCTTTAGCTATGCCTGATTGCTTTTTAAGATATTTAAAATAATCTTCTTGTCTTCTTAATTGTTTTTCAAATTCTGTTTTATTAGCCATTGAATCTTCTAAATCTTTTATAAGTTGGTCAAATTCAAATTGAACTTCTGGAAAAGCTTTTATAATAACATTTCTATACGGTTGCATATGCTCAGTTAAAGTTGTTAGTCCTCTTTTATTTACATAAAAATCAGCTAATGCACTACCAAAAGTAGGACCTCCGACTGTTTCAGCTATAGCTCTAAAAGTATTTCTACCGTATTTTCTACTTTCTCCATAACCATAAGCTAAAGATAAAGGTCCTCCAACACCTAAAGTATCTAAATCTTTTAAAATACTTTCTGCGTTATATTCTTCTTCAAGAGATTCTCCATTTGTTTTTATTGCTCTTGATAATCTTGTCATTCCTAACATTATAGCATAAGTAGCCATTATTCTTGGTGCAGCTTTACCACCACTTAATTTAATATCTCTAGCTGAATTTCTAACTATAGTATTTGCAAAAGAAACGGGATATGAAAATAATTGAAAAGTTAATCTTCCTAGCCAATGAGTCATAAATAATGGTTTTTGAGCAGATTCTTTTGAGGGGTTCATTACAACCTCATCGACATATCTAGCACTACTTGCTTTTAAATTTTCATAAAATAAATCGTCTGTCCTTTGTCCAGATTTATACCACTTAATTCCTTTTTCAATATCTATACCAAGTTGAACTAATGGTAATTTTAAATCTACTACTTCTTTAGAATTACTAGATAATTGTTTAGTTGACAATTTACTTAATTTTTCTAAATTATCATTAATCATTATTTTAGAAGCATTATAAGAAAATATTTGTAAAAACTTTGTATACTGGTCTAATAATATAGACCTGTAAAAATAATAGCTTCCTTTAGCAGAATACTTACCAAGTCCTTCAGAGTATGAAGACTGAACTGCTTCAGCAAGGCTTCCTTTTAAAACTAAATTAAATTCATTAAGTTCTTGTCTCGATAATGTTCTTCCTTTATTTTTAGGAAATAAAATATTTTTTGCTATTCTACCTACTTCATCATTAATTGTTTTTAATAAAGCTTGTGTTCCTACTTTATATCCTGACTTCATAAAAACTATAAACATCTCTGGAAAACTTGAAATAGTTGCTAACCCTAATTTATTCATAGCTTGTGCTGTTAAAATACCATTTACTGCAGTATTTAAACCTTGTGTTAATCCTGATTGAGGCATACCGTCTATACCTACAACATAGTTATGTAATTTTATTACTCTTTCTTTTTCAGCAGAAGCAGAAGCATTACGAAGTTTTAAAGTATTTCTATAATCAATATTTTTTTCTGATAAAGTTCCTTCAACTTTTTGAGATTTTAAAATAAAATCATTGGCTGCTATACGTTGATTAATAATGTCGTCTATTACATTATATAATTTTTTATTTTTTAAAATATCTTGTTCGTTTTTAGTTAGTCCTATTTTATTTAAATCGTTAAAATTTATTTGTAAATTTTTAAAATCTTTTCTAAGCTGTGCTGTATCTTTTTCTTTTTTACTAACACTTTCAATTTTATTAGGTTTTAATTTTACTAAGTCTTCTATATTTTCAGGTAAGTCTTTACCTAGTTGTCTTAGTGTAAAATTAAGTCTTACATATTCTTTTACAAGACTTTGATTTAAAAAGTTTTCATCGAATCCTTTTGCAGATAATCTTTCTAAAATAATATCTCTACCTTCTTGAGATGAAGTTCTTTGTAATGTTCCTCCAAAAAAAGGAACCAACCATTTTCTGTTAAATTCTTGTTCTGAAAAACCAAATATTTCTTTCCTTGCAATTTTTCTCGCCATTGAATTTGTATATAAATAAGTCACCGCAAAAACATCATCTGTTAATAAATCTTGAATAGGTATAGTATTTAGTTTTTTATAAGTTCTTTGACCTAAAGAACCGACACTAGGGTCTAAATCGTCATATATTTTATTTAATAAACTATCTACTGCTTTGTAAGCTTCAGAAGAGTTCATACCTTCATCACTCATTAGTTGTTCAGCAAGTCTTTTTTTATTTAGATTACTTTTAGTTATTGCTCCCGGTTTCCAATACCTAGGGAAAAAGTTTTCAATTGTGTGAAAAACAAATCCAGAATCAACAGCTTGTTTTTCTATGTCATTAAATATTTTTCTTATTTCATAACCTGCTTTAACTACTTCGTTTGGAACATTTGCATCAAATCTACCAGTATTTAAAAACTTATAAATGTCATTGTTTAAAGCTGTTCCCTGTTTTAATTTATAATTATTTTTACTTTTATATCTGTCATATTTATAAACAGAATTTTCTAAGTTTTCTTTTATAGTTTGTAGTTTTGCTGTTTGAGTACCTGCAATATCTCTTACTGTTTCTATGTAACTTCTATTCTGATAAAGCTTATCATTAACAACTTTTAAAGGATTATCAAATATAGATTCAGTTGAATCGTGTCTTATATAACGTAAAAAAGTTTCAAAGTTAGGGTCTATTTTTGCTAACTGTTTAGAATAAGTAGTTGGTTTTCCGAAAATTAAATATGTACTTACAGACTCATCAAAACTTTTTTTTGATATTTTACCTCCTACAATAATTTTTTGATTTGGGTTATCTTTATTTTTAGGTTTACCATCTACAATAATTATTTCTGGCTCTTCATCTAAAGTTTTTTTAGAAGCAAGTTTAATATTTGGAGTATCGAATGCAGTTGCCTCAAGGTCTAAAACTTGTTCAACATGAGTTGATTCTGGAATGTCATTTTGATTTCTTAATTTATTACTTTCTGCAGCAGCTTCTTCTAAAGTTATAATTTTTGCATCAGGTTTAGGTTCATTTATAGTTCTTTCTGTAATAATTTTTGCATCAGGTTTAGGTTCATCAACCTTATCTAATACAACATCTTCAAATTCTTTACTATTTTTTTCTTTTTGTTTTTGTAATGCTCTAGCATCAAAAAATCTATAACCTACATTAGTAAATGAACCAATACTAAAACCAATTGTTGCACCAAAACCTCCAGATATAAACATTTCTGTAGTAGAAAAATCTTCATATCCTTCTACTCCCATTTCTTTAAATCTTTTTTGTCTTAAATAATTATCAGTTGAACCAATAATAAAACCTTCAGTAGTTGTTAAAGCAGTTACTTGTTTAAAACTACGAGGGTCTATAGGTACTTTAGGTATTTTACCATATCCTTTAGAAACAACATTTTTTATTGCTTGTTTAAGAGTTTGTCTTGATGTTTCCCCAGCAATTACTCTAGCTGTAGCACTTTGTCCTCCAGTAAAAGGAAAAGTAATAGCTGTTGCCCAGTTTGTTAAATCAGTTAATGCTCCTTGAAGTATATCTCCAGTTAAAGCAAATTTTTCTCTTGCTCCTGTAGGTTTATATTTATCTTTACCTTCTTCGTTTTTTGCGTAAAACTCATTATAAAGCCAACCGATATCTTGTAAATATTGTTGAGTTTCTGGGTCTGTTCGTTTTTGTTTTTTTAATAAATCCGCATATTGAATACCAGCAGCAGTTAAATTAAAATCAGCTTGTCTAGCTAAATCAATATATTTATCAACAGCATCTGTTTTATTATCATATTTACTATCATATAAATAATTAACTGCTCTATAAGCTCTTTCTTGAACTTCAGGATTATCTTCAAAATCTTGAATAGATAGTTGTGGTGTTTCTACAACAGGTAATCTAGTAACTGTTTGCTCTTCTTTTTTTATTTCAACAGGAGGCAATCTAGTTGAATATTTAGAGACATTAGGGTCTACTAATTCAGAAGTAACAGGTATTTCCTCTGTTAAAGTTTCTTCAATAACTCTAGGCATTTTAATAAATTATTTAGTTCTTGTCCAACGATTACCATTAACATCAGCTTCTCTACTAAAAGTAAATACAGCTTGTCCTACTTGATAACGTGTTCCTGTTTCAAACATTGTAGGATTATTAGTTGTAATAGTCTTAGGTTCATAAAAATATACTGGTGTTTTATTTAACTGATTTGTAATTTCTTCTAAACGACTTTCAGATAATATTTTATTTGCAGGATAATAATCTAAAAGAGGTTGAACTACTCTTCCTTCTTTTGTATCATAAGGAACAAAAGGTTGAGATAAAAATTCTTCTTGAGGTAATTTATTTTTAATATCTCCTTCTGTAAATATTCCAAATAATTCTGAATATTCTTTACCTGTAACTAATCCTAATTTTTGAATGTTTATAGCTACGTTAATAGCTTTATCTCTTTCTAAACTTGTATTTTGAATTAAACTATCTGCATGAGCAATAATTGTGTAATTAGCAGCCATTTTAGAAGCAGAAGGTAAATTATTATATAATCTTTGTCTATTATCATTTAATAATGTATTTGTTTTTGTTTGTATTGTAGAAGCTGCTTGAAGATAAACGTCATCATCTATAGGGGTTATTCCTTCATTTTCTAACTCTAGTAAACTAACAACAAGTCTTCTTTTTTCTGCAGGTACTTTATTAATATCGTAGTCGTACTTTTTATAAAGTTCTCTAGCTTCTATTGCTGCTAGTTTTCTATCATTTTCTGCACTTAATAACATCGTAGGACTACTTTGTTCAAGTCTGCCTAGAACATTAGAATTATTTTCAAATACTGCTTCTCCTAATGCTTCTGCATTAAAATATAATCTGTTTATATCTTCTTCTGTCCAACCATATTTATTAGTAAAATTTGTTAATTCTTCTTCTGTAGAATCTTTTAATTTTTTAGAATCGTTATCTCTTTTAGGCATAAAATAAAAAGAACCGTTGCCTTCTAATCCTAACTCTAAGGTTACAAATTCTCTCATGTCTGCCATTAATTTAGGAAAATCTTCTTTTAATTTATCGGGAGAATTAGGACCTTGATTATTTGCTGCATCTGTTTTATTTTCTATATAACTTTTTAAAAGTTCAGAATCTCCACTGTAAATTGGTAAAGCATCCCTAGCAGCAAGACTAGATTTAATTATCTTATCTATGTTAGCTTCTTTTAAATAAAAATCATCAATCATGCTATAATCACCTCTACTACTCATACCAACTGTAGACATAAGCTCATCTAAAAAGTTATTACTTCCTTTTGTTTTTTGATTTAGTGATATAGTTTTAACTGCATCTCTAACAGGTTTTTTAAACTGTGGTTCAGTTTTTAATCCTGTAGCCAATATACCCTCTTCAATATTTTCAGGGTCATATGAAGTTCTTAAAGTTCCTAACTCTTTTAATCTTTGTTGTAAAATAGCAGCTTCTTTTTCAGATTCATTTTTTAACTGAACAAAAAAATTATCATTAGGATTTGCTCCATCAACTCTTGCTTTAAAACCATCAACAGAAGCAGTATCTTTAACTTTACTTATTTTATCATACATAATTCCAGTAACTAAATTACCATTACCTTTTTTTTCTAACTCATTAATTAAGTTTTCTGTTTGCGAATAATCATTATATAAATTAGTTAGTCTAAGTTCTTCATCTTCAAAATTAGTATTTATACGTTCTAAATTATTTTTAACTCTTTCCTTTAATCCACTTTGAATAGATTGAAGAATACCAATACCAATATCTCCTATATTAGGTTTTGCTGCTTTTTGAATACGTTTTATAGTTTGCTCACCATATAACTCTTGTTTTGATTTATTTAAAAGTGACATTTTATTTTCTTTCTCCTAATAAACTTTCTGAAGTAGTTTCAGGTTTTTCAAGTAAACTTTTTGTCTTTTCAGAAGGTTCAAAACTTAATATTTGTTTTTGTAATTCTGGCATTCCTTCTAAAGATTGTTCTGATACTTGATTTAATTTATTTTTTATAGTATCTTTTAAAAGATTTAATTTTTCTTCTTTTTCATCTTCGTCATATTCTTCTTCTTCTTGTTCTCCTTCATATCCCAACAAATCCCCTAATCCAACTCTTTCAGCTAAAGCCATAACCATGTACATTACTGGTTCCATTAATAACAACATCATATCAGGATTAAATTGTCCTAGTTGAAAACCTCTATAAAGAATTGTTGAAGCTATGTCTACAACACTATTACCACTTTTAAGTGCTATCATTAAAGGTATAAAATTTTCTTCTTCAGTCATATCTGCAAAAATTGCAGTAGCTGCTTCTTGTACATTAGTATATCTAGGAGGAGTTTCCCATGAATAAGGTTGAGAAGGACTATTAGTTAAAGATTGACCGGGAATAGGTTTATTAAAAGCTGATTCAGCTAATTCTAATTGTTCTGGAGATAAATCTTTATTATTTTCAAAATCTTGTATTCTAGGCATATTTTAAACTCTCCCTAAATAATCTGTTAAATTTGGTAAGTTTGTTTGAGGCATATAAATTCCTCCTGAAGCTAATTGATTAATATTAGCATTAGATATTTCAGGAACTTTTAATAAATTTTGATATTGTAAACTTACTAAAGTTTGAGGAAATTGAGAAGAAACGACTCCTGTTCTAGCAATACTAGAACCTTCTAACTCAGGCATGTCTGCAACAACAGGTCTAGAATAACTTATATCTCCTTCTTCCATAACAGGTGTTCCTGTTACAGCAGCTTGTAAAGATGAAGTAGTTGCTCCTAATAATGGACCTTTTACAGCTTTACCAAATTTAGTTCCTTCTGCTATATATGCTTTATTATTAGCATCAAAAGCTACATGTTTATATCTACTAGGTACATTTTCTAAACTAACAGAACCTGTTTTTTCTCCAAATAATCCAGTAGGAGATTCATATAATTTAGGTTGTTTAGCAAAAAATTCTTTTCTTAAAGCACTATCATCAAAATCTATTAATTGTTCTTGAGTAAAATCTTTAGTATATTCTTTTAAATAACTTTTATATTCTTGAGTTGTTTGTGGCATTCCTGTCCTAAGATTAACTGAACTAATACCAGAAAACTCTTTACCAAACGAAGAAATACTTCCATCAAATCTTTCACCTAATACTTTATTAAAATTATCAGAGTATGAAGAATAGTCAAATTCTCCATTTACGGTTTTATAAACATCTTTACCTCTTAAATGAGCTTCAAAAGCTACAGAATGTCCTCTTCCAAAATTTAAAGCTTCTGTTGTAAAACTACCATCAGCTTTAAAAAATGAAGGATTTGCTTGTTGAAAAGCGTTGGTTGAATCAAAACCCATAACTTTTAAACCGTCTTCACTATTCATCCATGATGATAAATCTTTATCATTCATAACAGGAGTTGCTCCCGGTTCCATTCCTACCCATTGTCTAGCTTTATCAATAAATCTATCCATTCCTTGTAAGGCATCTCCAACAATAGGTATTTTTCTTAAAGTTCCAGATACCGCTTCTGTAATTCCTCTATAAGCACCAGCAACACTATTACCAGCGTTATAAATAGTTTTCATTACATTTCCAAAAGTTCCTTGTAATCCACCTGCCCAAGAACCAAAACCTTGCCAAACATACGACCCTAAATAGGGCATAGCTATCATCATTCCAATAGTTCCTATAGGTCCTAGTTTATGTAAAAACTTACCAACACCTTTAAAAACTTTTTTAAATCCTTTAGCTATTTTTTTACCAACTTTTTTAATTCCTTTCCAAATTTTCTTACCTATTTTTCTTAATTTTCCCATTTTATATCCTATGTTGAATAATAATTTTTAATAACTGAATTTACTAAGTTTATTAAATCTTTTGTAGTACTTGTTGATTTTTCAGCTAATGCTCCTTCATTTGCAATAGCAGTTGCTTGTAATTGAGTTATTTGAGCTTTTGTATTTTCAGCAGCTCTAAAATCAAAATCAGCTTGGTCTCTTAATTCTTGCCATAAAAATGACATAGCTTGAGAACTTAAACCAAAAGCATTCTGTGCGTTTTGCATATTAATTTGATTTTGTGCAGCAGTATTAATTGTATTAGCTTGTCTTCTCCACTGTACATTTGAAGCTTCAACAACAGCAGCATTTTGTGCGTTCCATTGATTCCTTGCAAAATCTTGTTGAGAATTAAATTGGTCTACTTGAGCTAATAATTGAGTATTAAATTTTTCAATGTCTGCTTCTCTTGCTGTTCTTCTAGCTTCTGCAGCATTAGCTTGAGTAGCATTAAACTGTTCCATTGCATTCATTTGAGAAGTATTGTACTGATTCATTTGTGCATTAAGATTAGTCATAAACTGATTAGTTTGATTTTCACTAGCAGCATTAAATTGAGCAGCAGCATTTTGAGCAGCTTGATTACTTAATAATCTTTGTTGAGTTTGTTGAGCTTTTAAAACATTAGCTTGTTGCTGTGCATTTAAATTAGCCATGTCCATAGTTAAAAAGTTTTTAGCGTTTTGTATTTGAGCTTGTTGATTAAAATTAGCTTCAGCAATATTAGCTTGGGACATTAATAAAGCATTTTGAATAGTAGCTTGTTGGTCAGCATTTGCTTCTGTTAAGCCAACAGTTTGTAAAAACTTACTGTTAGATAATGCTGTTTGTTGGTCAGCACTAAACTGAGCCATATCCATTTGAAATACTTTTTGTGCATTTGATAATGCTGTTTGTTGCATTCTCTGTGCATTAGCTTCAGCAGTTTGAGCTTCTATAGTTCTTTGTTGAGATACACTAGCTTGTATAGCTTGTGCATTACTTTGAGCTATAGGCATAGCTGATTGAATAATAGCATTAAATAAACTATCTCTACCAACAGTTGAAGCTGACATACCTCTTTGAGCTAACATCTGTTCTACTTGTGCAACAGCAGGTCTAGCCCATACAGGTATTTCACCATTTTCCATACCTTCTAATAAACCATTTATCTGTGTTGATACTAAAGCTTCTTCGGGTAATCCTTCTATAATACCTCTTTGTTCTTCACTAAAGTCTGCTAATCTATCTTCTAATGCTTCTGGGTCATTACCTATTTCTTGTATGTCTGCATCAGATAATCCAGCTCTACTTAATTGTTTCTTAGCTCTTGTAATTCTTGACAAGCTTGTACCAGCATTCATAGCTGCTGTAGCTTTGGCACCTTCACTAATAGTACCAACAACTCTTTCAGCTAAAGCACCTTCTGGTATTTCAACTTCAGCACCTTCAATAGGTGCAACTCTGTCAACTCCTGCAGCTTGTGCAATAGCTTGGTCAGATACTTCACCTACTGCAGCTTCTACTTGAGCATCTAAAGGAACAATATCTAATTCATCTTTTGTTATTTCTGCAGCTTCAAATCCTTCTGGAGTTGGTGCAGTTGTAACTCTACCAGTTGTAACAGCCTCTGGAGCAACTTGTCCAGCTTGTATTTGTATCGGGTCGCCTTGTTCGTCTAATATAAGATTACCTTCAGCATCTCTTTGATAACCTACTTTTGTAGTATCTGCCATTGTTGTAACTTCTTGAGGTATTTCTGTAGCTAGAAGAGTTCCTTCTTCTTCAGAAACACCCGGAATAATAGCAGCTTCTGGAACTTCTCCTTCAGCCCTTGCTTGTACTTGTTCTGCTGTTTGAGCTATACGTTCTGTTCTTTGTTGAGCAGCAGTAGTGTCTAAATCCATTTGAGGTGTTGCAGGTTCTACATCCGGAGGTGGCGGAGGAGGTGGGGGTGGTGGAGGTGGTGGTACTCTAGTATCCCTATCATCTCTTTCATCTCCAATTCTTCCTCTTCCTCTTCCTCTGTCCTCTACATCTCTTACAGACATAGCAGGTCTAACATCACCTTCTCTACCAATAAACATTTGGTCAGAGCCTTTACCGGTTGTTGGAGCTTGTTGGAATGTAGGTTGATTAGGTTTAGTTTCTGTTACAAGAGTAACATCTTTAGGTGTAGCTTGAGGCTGAACAACATTAGGTCTTTTAGATTCTACTGGAGCTTGAGTAATAGGTTGTGCAGTAGGTTGTACTTCTCCTTCTCTATCTATAGACATAGGAGGTCTTCTACGACTCATAGGAGCTTTTTG
>Ga0209645_1001748_pt1 | contig 10681 bp, 2 predicted proteins | sample ETNvirenome_6_30_FD_184070 | JGI IMG/M metagenome (GOLD analysis project Ga0209645, IMG submission 184070) | Marine viral communities from the Pacific Ocean - ETNP_6_30 (SPAdes) (version 2) | ecosystem: Environmental > Aquatic > Marine > Oceanic | place: Pacific Ocean | collected 2013-06-19
ATAGTAGTTCTTGACGGTCCTTCATTAGAGAACGTCGGATAACGTTTATCAAGGTCTCCTGTTTCTTCACTAATTTCCACACCGTCGTCTTGAAAATAATCACCGTTTTCAATATTTTCTGGTACATCTACAAAGTCACCTTCTTCGTTAACACGAAAACCTTTACCTTCAATACAAGTACCTAATTTTGAAACTTCGGCCCATCTTCTATTCTTTTTAAATTTTTCTAATTCATCATTATTAAATGCCATTATGTCACAACCCTCTTGATTGGTAAGGGTATAACCTGCAGAAATTAATCTATCAAAAAGCTCGATTAGTTTATCTCTTTCTTCATTAAAAAGCTCAAACTTGATAACTTTAGGCATAAATCGTTCTAGATCATATTCCTGAAAAACTTCATAATCGTGCCCTTCTGTATCAATAGTACAAAAGTCTATTTTCTCTATACCATGTTTATCGAGTAGATTGTTAACGGTAGTAACAGGTACATCAATTAATTCACCATATTGATCAAGCAAAGCTTTAGTTTCTTCGTCTGATTCGAAACCATTCTTTGGTGGTAATAAAGAAGCCATGCCAATAATAGCATCATCTAGTCCTTCATTTTCAATAGTTGCCCAGGGAATGTAACACATTGTATCGGTTCGTTCATTATTAGATACAGCTACATTTTCAAGAATACAACCTTCAGGTAGTTCACTCGTTACATGTCTTGTAAGAGCTTCAAACGCATCTGGAATTGGTTCAATAAACATACCTTTCCATCTATATGAAGTCATATATGCTGAAATAGTATCGTGAAAAGTACCATTACACGAACCTACCGATAAATTAAACATTGGTTCACCTGTACGCCCATAATGGTGAAGAATAATATCGTAAATTCTTTCAACTTGCCAGGTATTGTATTCTGTATTTACTCTACCATCGAAGTCATCCCCTACTTTATGAAATTTTAAATCGTCGTCTATCATTTTTAATCCTCTGCATGAATACCGTTAACTATTTCGTATTTCGATCTTGGGGTCCTCATTTCAACAGGACCTATTCGATCTAACCACCCTTTTGATCTACTATGAGGCAACACTGCCCAAGATCTAGGTTCTTCATCTGAACAAAACTTAAGAAAGAAACTTGCATTTTCTTTTGCTTTTTCTTCTTCAATACGCCATTCATGTAAATCTTCTCTATAAATTTCGTCGCCGTTTTTATTGTGAGCAGTGACGCACCAAAAATCACAATCTTCGTGATCGGGTGTTTTAATATCTTCTCCTGCTATCCAAATATCGACGCACCAATTTCTACCAAAGTCATTTAGCCAATCTTCTTTAGTTGGGTAAACATCCGGGTTATCAATATAGTTAGGGGTAGGCGGCTCTTGAAATTGCGGCCATGTATATTCCATTACCCCCCTTCTATCAAATTTTATACCAGCATATCTTTCATAGTCTTCTAAAGTACGAACATTACCAAAACCAAATTTACCATAATCTTCGTCTTTTATATCGGTATCATCCATACCAAATAATGTTCTATTTCTTAAATGACATGCATCATTTACAGATATCCAACCAGCCGATTCTTCAGTATCAACATCATGATCTTCCCAATGTTTATCCCTACCTTCTCTAGTATATTCATGCCAACACACTACCTTATGAGGATGAAAAAGATCGTAACCGTGCGTAAAAGCTCTAACTGCTATGCTTATTTCTTCGCCATGAAAGTAATAATCTGGGTCATGAGGTACTTCTTCGCAAAATTGACCAAGAGTAAAACAAAAATGAGCTGAATAAAATCTTGATCTCATAGGTTCTAATCTTGTTCTCCAATCAGGAATTGTTGACGGTAAAAAGAATATTGCGCCTTCGGGAATAAATCTATCATACTCCATAAACCAAGGATCTTTTTCTCTACCTTCAGGGTCATTATGAGGTTTATATGACGGTATATATGCAGTTAATAATGGCTTTTCATGACCTTTTTTCTGCAATTGTTTGATCATGTCCTTACAAATAGTATCCCAACCAGGAGCAAACCTGTGATGAGAATCAATTTGTAAAGTATAAGCTTCACCATCATATTCATTTTGAACTATATTACGAGCCCAACATACACCTTTAGCTTTTTTCCAATCTACATTAACGACTCTAAATCTAGGATCGTTTTCATATTCGGGAATTTCATCAAAACCGTCTCCTTCTCTAAATTGTCTGCAAATACCAAATCTTAAATTTTCTGGATTGTTTGCATTTTCAATACAACTTTGTAGAGTAATAGGTAATTCTGGGTCCCTGTACGAAGCAATTTGTATAAAAATAGTTTCTTCTTTCATAGCATCCTGTATCATTAATTACTTTATTTTAAGTTAGGATCAAGGTCTTTTTCAATTTTATCCAACCAACCTTTATCTTTAATATAAGGTATTACCGTATATGATACTGGTCTTTCTTCGCATACTAACCCAATTGGAAAACGTGCTGCATGAGGGTCTTGTCTTTCATCATAAATTTCTCTAATTTTATCAATATGGAAGTCCTGTCTTATTAGTTCTTTACCATCTGCATCATGAACACCCACATACCAAAAATCTGTATCTTCATGAGTTTCTGGTAATTCATCCCAAGGTATAAAGAAATCAATACACCAATTTTTAAGCCAAACACAATCATCATGATTAGGAATATTCTTATAATTAGGCGTTACCGCATCCATTACTTCTTGAGTAATTGCTCTTTTTTCAAAATTAATACCCGAATAAGCTTCATAATCTTTTAATGTTCTTTCATTACCCCAACCATATTCATCACCAAAATTAATAGTATTGGGGTCCTCACCATCCATACCAAATAAGATTCTGTTTCTTCTATGGCACATATCATTTACTTCCCACCAATCATGCTCTCTACCTTGTTCTTTATTGCAATCATCCCAATGATGAGGTCTACCTTTTCTAGTATATTCATGATAGGCAATAATTTTATGAGGATGGAATAAATCATACCCATGGGTAAATGCTCTTGCTGCTATACTAATTTCTTCGCCATGGAAATAATAATTAGGGTCGTGTGGTACTTCTCTACACATCTGACCTGATGCAAAACAAAAGTGAGCAGAATAAAATCTCGAAGGCATTGGTTCTCTTTGTTCATCTGGTTCCATGTTTGTAGGTAAGAAAAATATAGCACCTTCAGGAATGAATCTATCAAATATCATCTTCCAAGGTTCTGTTTCGAATCCATTTTCAAATGTATAATCATCAGTACCGTCAGTACCTTCTAACCAAGGCTTGTAACTTGTAATATAACCGGTGAATAGAGGCTTTGGGTGACCTTTTTCTTGCATATAATAATACATGCTTTTTAGTTTAGAATCCCATGCATCAACAAATCTATGATGAGAATCAATTGCTAAAGTAAATTCTTCTTCGCAGTATAAATGTTGAATCATATGTCTAGCCCAACACGTACCATGTCCGCGTTTATTATCAACATCAATTACTTGAAATCTATCGTCATTTTGCATAAAGTCATAGAGTTCTTTATCAAAATCATCTTTAGGGTGATGCTGCCAACAAATACCGAATCTTAAATTTTCTGGGTTATCAGCTTTATCAATCATATTTTTGATAGTGGGTAATAACTCATTATCTCTATATGCTGCTATTTGAACAAAAATTCTTTGATTACCTTTTAAATGCTCAGGAAAAGATTCATGATAATAATCACCCACTAAATCATCATTATCATAATTGATTGGTCTATATGGTTTAGGGTTAGGTTTTCCCCCGGGGGTTGAAAGTTCTTTTGAATCGACAATTTCTTCTTCAATTTGTTGAATATCAAGTTCTTTAGACTTACTAGAATTAACAGTCTTTAACCTACTTTTTCTATGAATTTTTATTCCTGGCATTAAAGATATTTTACTTCAATACCAGGAATTTTCAACTAGTTAGATTGTACTAATATATAATCTACTGCCATATCACCGGTATAACTAGTACCGCTTATGTAATATAAACTGACTGCATCGACACCCGATGAACTTTTCGTATATATTTTAACATTTGTGCTCCAATTTTGAGTACCTGATGTTTGCGATTGACCTGATTGCGATACGGTAGAGTAACTTACACCGGTAGTTGAAACTGATGAATATGCACTCATAAATCTACCTTGAAACGACCCAATAGTAGAACCGTAACGATACGTAACGAAGAACCCTACTCTTCCCCCGGATGGCGAGGATGATGCTGCCCATATAGTAGCACCAAACTTAACATTAGGATAATTAGGTGATGACGTTTCACAGTAAAGATATCTGTTACCAGAGACCTGAGGTCCTGATTCAGTACCACCGGTAGAAGGACCCGTGCTACCACTAGGTGTACCACCACTTGAACATTGCCAACATTTTGTAGCACCCGTTCTTGTAAATGTACCCCCACTAAACGTATAATATATTAGATTAGTACCTGAACCTGTTCCTGACATACCACCGGCTGATCCACCGGTTGGTATGCTAGGACAACCGGAGGATGAGGTCGTGGTGGGTGTGTTAGAGAAGGTCTGTAAAATATAAACTGTTGTACCTGCTGCTGATGATGAAGGCGTACGTGTTTTCGTTTTAGTCTTCGTAGATGTAGGTGATTTAGTCTTTGTCTTAGTAGGTGTTTTTGTTCTAGTAGGTGTATATGTTGGTGTTCTACTAGGTGTACGTGTTTTAGATTTCGTTCTCGTTCTAGTATTGGTCGGTGTTCTAGTACGAGTAGGTGAGTTACTAGCTGTTCTTGTAGGAGTACGTGTTTTACTAGGTGTTCTCGTTCTTGTATAAGTCGGAGTTCTCGACCTAGTAGGTGTCTGTGTACGTGTTCTTGAAGGTGTACGAGTTTTAGATTTCGTTCTCGTTCTAGTATAGGTTGGGGTTCTCGTCCTAGTAGGTGTCTGTGTACGTGTTCTTGTTGGTGTGCGTGTCTTTGTTCTTGTATATGTAGGTGATTGTGTTCTCGTTCTAGTAGCTGTACGCGTTCTACTTGGTGTTCTCGTTCTAGTTTTCGTTCTCGTATTAGTTGGAGTACGTGTTCTACTTGCCGTTCTTGTATATGTAGGTGTTTGTGTTCTCGTTCTAGTAGCTGTACGCGTTCTACTTGGTGTTCTCGTTCTAGTTTTCGTTCTCGTATAAGTTGGAGTGCGTGTTCTAGTAACTGTTGAAGTAGCTGTTCTACTAGGTGTTCTCGTTCTAGTTTTCGTTCTTGTATTAGTTGGAGTACGTGATCTTGTAGGTGTATATGTTGGTGTTCTAGTGTTAGTCGGGGTCCTAGTTCTACTTGCTGTTCTAGTTTTAGTTCTTGTATAGGTTGGGGTTCTAGTACGTGTAGGTGTTTGAGTTCTTGTTCTACTTGGTGTACGTGTTCTCGTTTTGGTAGGTGTCTTCGTACGTGTTTTCGTTTGAGTTCTCGTTCTTGTATTAGTAGCGGTTCTACTTGGAGTGCGAGTCCTACTTGAAGTTCTAGTTCTCGTATAAGTTGGAGTCCTTGTCCTTGTAGGTGTCTGTGTTCTTGTCCTTGAAGGTGTTCTAGTTCTTGTTTTCGTACGAGTAGGTGTCTGTGTTCTAGTTCTTGTACTAGTAGCTGTTCTACTTGGAGTACGAGTTCTACTTGCCGTTCTCGTTCTAGTATAGGTTGGTGTTCTAGTACGTGTAGGTGTTTGAGTTCTCGTTCTTGTTGGTGTGCGTGTCTTTGTTCTAGTACGTGTAGGTGATTGAGTCCTAGTTCTTGTCTGTGTAGCAGTTCTAGTCGCTGTTCTCGTTGGTGTTCTTGTTTTCGTTCTAGTATAGGTTGGGGTTCTCGTCCTAGTAGGCGTCTGTGTACGTGTTCTTGTTGGTGTTCTTGTTTTAGTTTTGGTTTGAGTTGGTGTCCTTGTTCTTGTTCTAGTAGGAGACTGTGTTCGTGTTCTTGAAGCTGTTCTCGTTCTCGTTTTCGTTCTTGTATTAGTTGGCGTCCTTGTTCTAGTAGGTGTTTGTGTTCTTGTTGCAGTTTGTGTAGGTGTTTGGGTTCTAGTAGGTGTACGTGTCTTTGTTCTCGTGTTAGTAGGTGTTTTTGTCCTAGTAGGTGTTTGAGATCTAGTAGGCGTTTGTGTTCTTGTTCTTGTCTGTGTAGCTGTTCTTGAAGGTGTTCTCGTTCTTGTTGGCGTACGGGTTCTTGTAGGTGTCTGTGTTCTAGTTGGGGTCTGGGTACGTGTTCTTGTTTGAGTAGGTGTTCTTGTTCTTGTTCTTGTTCTTGTAGACGTACTAGTGTTAGTCGGGGTAACTGTTCTAGTCGGTGTTTGTGTTCTTGTTCTCGATACTGTTCTGGTAGGTGTCTGCGTTCTGGTACGCGTTTGTGTAGCTGTTCTTGTAGCTGTTCTTGTTCTTGTAGCTGTCTGTGTTACAGTACTAGTAGGTGTTTGTGATCTGGTAGGTGTTTGTGTTCTTGTTCTAGTTTGTGTTCTAGTTCTTGTTTGCGTTCTGGTTGGTGTCTGTGTTCTTGTTCTTGTTTGTGTGGCTGTCCTAGTTCTGGTTCTTGTTTGTGTTCTTGTAGAAGTAGCTGTTTGAGTTGGGGTAACCGTTCTGGTTGGTGTCTGTGTTCTAGTACGTGTTTGCGTCCTGGTTCTTGACGCTGTGCGAGTTCTGGTATTTGTAGGTGTCTGTGTACGTGTTTTTGTTTGTGTTCTTGTTCTGGTGCTTGTAGCAGTTCTGGTGCTTGTTCTTGTTTGTGTAGGTGTCTGTGTTCTTGTACGTGTTTGTGTTCTTGTAGGTGTTTGAGTCCTTGTTCTTGTTTGAGTAGGTGTTCTCGTACTGGTTGGAGTCTGTGTTCTTGTAGGTGTTTGTGTGCGTGTTCTTGTTTGTGTTCTCGTTGGTGATTGGGTTCTCGTTCTCGTATTAGTAGCGGTTCTCGTTCTTGTTACCGTATTAGTTGGCGTTTGAGTTCTTGTACTTGTCGATGTTCTCGTCTGGGTAGATGTCCGTGTACTGGTAGGTGTAGGTGTTAATGGTGGTAAGTTAAATCTGTTACGGTATCCAAAATAATTATCTTCAATTTGATTCTCAGTTAAAGCTGTATCGTAAATTTTAACGATAGCTATTTTTCCATTAAAATAATCTGTACCACTGGTAGCAACTCTACCAATTGCAAACGTTGAATGGTTTGTTACATCTGGATTAACTACTTGTGATGCACTTGCTTCTTCATCTGCATTAATATATAATTTACCAGCTCCTGTAGAATTGTCATATGTTAAAGATATTTGATACCACTCATCTGTATCCAAACTAGACGAATCGGTTGGTCTATTTACTGTACCACCATTTTGTACATTACCTCTTGTTGGGTCACCATAAATTGATATTTCTCTTGAGCCTGAAGTGGCCATATCAGATAATAACGTAGAATCTAAACTGTCGTAATTAACCCACATTATTATCGTGAATGTTTGAGAATTTATAGCTTTAAATAGAGAGCCGCTGCTGTAACTAATATAACTACTGGACCCGTTAAAATCAAAATATTTGGTACCGGAACTATTAAATGAAACATTGTTTAATGTAAGATTAAAACTATTAGAAGTTAAATCATTTAAAGCTGTACCGGATCCACCATAACTACTTGGATTGTCGGCGTCATAATATGCTACTAAGTTAGTTAATAATACTTGAGTAGGGGTTATAGTAGGTGTTTGGGTTCTGGTTTTTGTACTAGTCGGTGTTTGTGAACCTGTTCTTGTTTGTGTGGACGTTCTCGTTTGGGTTCTTGATCTTGTAGCAGTTCTTGTTCTTGTATTCGTCGGTGTTTGAGTACGCGTTCTTGTTTGTGTTTTTGTTCTCGTCTGTGTTGCTGTTCTCGTCTGTGTTGGTGTTTGGGTTCGGGTTGGTGTTTGAGTTCGTGTTCTTGTTTGTGTTCTAGTACGGGTTTGTGTTCTAGTTCTAGTACTAGTATGTGTTCTCGTTTGTGTAGGTGTCTGAGTTCTTGTTACCGTACTTGTAGGTGTTTGTGTTCTAGTCTGGGTAGATGTTTTTGTTCTAGTCTGAGTTGGCGTTTGAGTGCGTGTTCTCGTCGATGTTTTTGTAGGTGTCTGAGTTCTGGTTCTTGTTTGAGTAGCTGTTCTTGAAGCCGTTCTTGTTCTGGTAGGTGTTTGTGTGCTTGTGCTTGTAGGTGTTTGTGATCTGGTAGGTGTTTGTGTTCTTGTTCTAGTTTGTGATGGTGTCCTAGTTCTTGTTACGGTTGCTGTTTGAGTAGCGGTTCTTGTATTGGTCGCTGTTCTGGTTTGGGTAGAAGTTCTGGTTGCCGTAACAGTTGCTGTTTGAGTGGGTGTTGCTGTTCTTGTTGGTGTCTGAGTACGTGTTCTAGTAGCGGTTCTTGTTCTAGTGCTTGTCGGTGTTTGAGTACGTGTTCTTGTTTGTGTTTTTGTTCTTGTTTGTGTACGTGTTCTAGTTTGAGTCGGCGTTCTAGTTCTAGTACTAGTAGGAGTCTGGGTTCGCGTCCTTGTTTGAGTTGATGTTCTCGTTCTTGTATTAGTTGGGGATGCTGTTCTTGTAGGTGTTTGTGTTCTTGTCCTGGTAGCTGTTTGTGTAGGAGTCTGGGTGCGTGTTCTTGTTTGCGTAGGTGTTCTTGTATTTGAAGCTGTTCTCGTTTGCGTTCTCGTTTGCGTTCTCGTAGAAGTTTGTGTTCGTGTTCTTGTTGCTGTTCTTGTGCGCGTTGGTGTTTGTGTTCTTGTGGGTGTTTGTGTTCTTGTTCTTGTCTGAGTAGCTGTTCTAGTCTGGGTAGGTGTTTGTGTTCTTGTGGGTGTTTGTGTCCTAGTACGTGTTTGTGTTGATGTTCTTGAAGCCGTTCTTGTTCTTGTAGGTGTTTGTGTTCTAGTCCGGGTTACAGTTCTGGTTGGTGTCTGTGTTCTTGTACGAGTTTGTGTAGGTGTCCTACTTGAAGTACTTGTTCTAGTCTGAGTAGCAGTTCTTGTTCTTGTTACCGTGCTTGTTTGCGTTGGTGTTTGAGTTCTTGTTCTTGTCGACGTTCTTGTGCGGGTTTGGGTAGGTGTTTGTGTTCTGGTAGGTGTTTGAGTTCTTGTTCTGGTGCTAGTAGATGTTCTAGTTTGAGTAGCTGTTCTTGTAATTGTTACGGTTTGTGTAGGTGTCTGCGTTCTAGTACGTGTTGCTGTTCTTGTAGGAGATACAGTAGGTGTTTGGGTTCTCGTTCTTGTAGAAGTAGCCGTCCTAGTTTGAGTTGATGTTCTTGTTTGTGTAGCTGTTTGTGTTCTGGTTCTTGTACTTGTTGGTGTAGCAGTCCTGGTTGATGTCTGTGTACGCGTTCTTGTCTGTGTTTTTGTTCTGGTTTGCGACGGTGTTCTAGTCCTAGTTGCTGTTATTGTAGATGTAGGCGTTTGTGTACGCGTTCTTGTCTGAGTTCTTGTTCTTGTTTGTGTTCTAGTTCTAGTTACTGTTTGTGTAGGTGTCTGTGTTTGTGTACTTGTTCTTGTTTGTGTAGGTGTCTGTGTGCTAGTTTTTGTTCTTGTTTGGGTTGGTGTTTGAGATCTTGTTCTAGTCTGTGTTGGTGTTCTTGAAGACGTAACCGTTTGTGTTTGCGTTTGTGTAATGGTTTGGGTAGGTGTTGGAGATTGTGTTCTTGTTCTGGTCTGTGTTCTAGTTGATGTTTGAGTACGGGTTCTTGTCTGCGTCGCTGTTCTTGTTGCTGTTACGGTTGACGTAGCTGTTTGTGATGGTGTCTGTGTTCTAGTTCTTGTAGCTGTCCTTGTTTGCGTAGGCGTTTGTGTTGAAGTTGCTGTTTGCGTAGGCGTTTGTGTTCTAGTTAACGTTGGTGTTAATTCCGGTAAACTAAATCTTTGATATAAACTATTGTAACTAGTTTCAATTTCATTCTCAGTTAAGGCTGTATCATATACTTTAACGATAGCAATTTCACCAAACATGTCAGCATTAGCTGAACTATCTTGTTTAGCTTTACCTATGAAAAACGAAGGTGTATTAGAATCTCTTGTACCAGGTATTGTCGTTGTTCCATCTAAATCTGCATCTAAGTACATATTCATTGTAGTGCCAGATACCGTAATAGCGACTTGAAACCACCCGGTAGATGTAGATAGTGCTGAAGAACTATAAATGTCGTAATCTGTATCGCTGTTTATTAATCTAACCTGTAATTTATTTCTCCTTGATGCAGTTGTATCATTATGAGGTCGTTTAGTTAAAACTACTACATTACTTGGTTCAGATGCTGAAAAAGTATCATCTCCGAGTCTAAATATACCTTGATTTTTACCGTTACTAAATGCTCCGTTGTTAAATTTAACCCAAGAGATAATTGTAAAATCATCATTTAATGTAGGTAAAGTGCTTAAATTTGAAACAGCATCAATATAGTCTGTTCCTCTTACGTTATTAGGCCAATTATAACTCTTAGGACTTGTTTGATTTAATTCAACATCCCCTTCTATTACACTATCAATATTATTTGATGTAATATCTCCTAATGCTGTACTTGGATAAAACTCTCTAGATTGTGGTGTAAAGTTACTTGTGTATCTAGCAACACCTTTTGTTACTCTTAATTCATCAATATGACCATCTACAACCCCTTGGTTAGAAGAAAACCCTCCAATTCTAGGTCTAGGAGCACCAGAATTAAAATTAC
>Ga0209645_1001749_pt1 | contig 10677 bp, 15 predicted proteins | sample ETNvirenome_6_30_FD_184070 | JGI IMG/M metagenome (GOLD analysis project Ga0209645, IMG submission 184070) | Marine viral communities from the Pacific Ocean - ETNP_6_30 (SPAdes) (version 2) | ecosystem: Environmental > Aquatic > Marine > Oceanic | place: Pacific Ocean | collected 2013-06-19
TGGTGCGCCGCAAGAAGCAGAATTAAAACGTCTTGAAAGCTATCTCGCAGACATGGGGCAGTTCTCAGCTGAACGTGCTGTTAAGTCAAAACTAGATGAGCCAGCCTTTGCAAAAGCACAGATTAGAACAATCCGGCGGAACATAACCCGCTATCTTGAATCTAGGCGGAATGAGTTAGCAAAAGGCATCCCGACCTACACAAGATCAAGAACGAAAAATACAGTCCCAACGGCAAAAAGCAGCACTCCGAAGGTCGGAAGTCGAGATGAATTTGAGGCATCCATACCACAATAAAATCTATGTCTGAGTACAAAAAAGATCACTCAAAAAAGAACATAGACCGCACTGCCAAAATGATTGACAGGATGCTGGTCAACGGGCGGGTTGATCCGGCAACAGGCAAGCGGCGCAAGGCGACTCTTGAAGACATGAATGCCTACCTGCAGATGTCAGACTTTGATTCTATTTCAGAGTTTAATAAGGCGATGGAGATTGTTTATCCGGCTCTAGGTGATTACTTTAACGAGTTCTTAGTCGGGTATGGTAATCATGTTCTAGCAGTGCAGGACACCCTGCAGACAGGCAACACGCCGGACAACTGGCAAGACATCAAGTCAGAGTATAAACTTAACCTGAAGAAGCGCAACGTATCACAGCAGCTGAACCGTCTTGAAAATCAAGCCAGCTCCGACATCGCAAGAACCGCAGGCATGGTGTCAACGATGGGGCCGATGATGAAGGTTGAAGATAAGATACGCAAAGGCACACAGGCAGCAGGGCTAGGTCCGAAAACTTCTTCTATGGTATCGGTGCCTACAACAGGTGCAATCGAAGGCGGGCTGTACGGATCAAGCGAAGTGGTTGACAGCCTGATAGAGGATGACGGCAAAGCACTAGAAAAGACCATAGGGATGCTGACGATGGGCGGAGCAGGCGCGTTAGCATCAGTCCTAGGATTTACATTATTTAATCTAGGACAGCGTGCAGGCAGGCCGCTCTTTAACTTTTTCGGAGGAGGGTCAGAAACTGAAGCAAATAAACTGCTTCTAGACACCGTCAAGCGCGGTGAGTCAGAGGTGACAGGCAGACAGTATCAGACTGTAGATGATGCAATCGCAGAGCTGGCAGAAAGGCGTCAGGCAGCACCGCGTTCTCAGCCTGTAATGGCAGACCTAAATGAAGACGCAAGACTGTCTGCGGCAGCTGTGGTTGAAGGCATGTCCGATGACATCAGAGATCCTGCAACTAAATTTTTCCGCAACCGTCAGATGGGTATGCGCAACCCCGACACTTTAATACGTGAAGGCGGACAGTCCGACAGAATACAGCAAAAAGTAGAAGAGCTGACAGGCATTCCTGAATCGAATTTATTTAAAGATGTAAAGACGATGAAGGAAGCAAAAATGAAAGAGGCAGAAGTCGGCTATAAACAGGCATACACACAAAGCCCGATTGACGACAGCACGCCGCAGGGTCAGGAAATCATGTTCTTAATGTTTGAGCCTGACTTTCAGGCAGCCTATAAAAAGGGTCTAGAGATCAACAGAAAGAAGCGGCTGACCGATGACAGCATTCCTGAGATGCGACCTGCAGAGGCTGTGTTCACACCACAGAACAACTTCTTTAGCATAGCCGAACTTGACTACACGCAAAGAGGTTTCCGCGACCTGCAGAACATTAAAGGAAAGGCGTCTGATTTAAAGACGGCTATGGGGCCGACAGAGTTTGCCGCAGATATCGAAACTGTCACCAAGTTTCAAGAGCTGCTAGGCGAGTTGTCACCACAGTGGAAGAAGACGTTTGATCGATACGCGACTGACTCAAAAGCAGAGCGGGCTATGGAAGCAGGCTATAAGTCTTTAAACCGCAGCCCTAAAGCAATAGAGGACGAAATTGAAAGCATGACTGTAGGAGAGCGTGAATGGTTTAAGCTTGGCGCGGCTCAGTCTGTTTATGATTATATGGGTGAAGGCGTAGGGCTAGGGACTAACGTCGCGAAGATGTTTGATGAGCAGCCGAAGAAGACTGCAGTCATTCAGCAGATCTTTGGTGACTTCTCAAAGCTGCGTGACTTCATGAAGCAGATCATTACAGAGAATGAGGCAAACAGAACTAGCGCGTTCATGAACCAATCACAGACGCGCCGGATTGGTCAAAAGCAGAAGCAGATAGAGGCGGCTGACTCAGGTGTGCAGCAGGCCGTCAACACCGCTGCAACGGTCACCTATTCACCTGTGTGGGCTGCTCGTGAACTTGCCACAGGATCTGTATCAAAGAACCCGTTTAAGGCAAAAAGATCACAGAGGGTTTCGACGCTCTTAGGCGGGGCATTGATGGAACCGATTCCGGCAAAGCAGGAAGAAATATTACGCTATGCAGAGCGGCTGGTGAACCGTCAGCCTGTGAAGCGCAGAGGTAGGCGAAAGAAAGCTGCAGGCGTGTTAGGCAGGATGGCAATTGATCAGAGAAGGCGGCAGCTGGAAGAGGCACAGTACCCGCAATCGTCACGCGGGAAAGGCATCTTGTTCAACTAAATTTGTTTAGGGTGTTGTTTAGGGTGATGAACTAAAAATGTGCTAAATATGGACGCCTGAAAAAATTCCAGCCTAGTAATATCAACGGGTTACGTAGGGTGCCTGCCAGTATTTAACTTTATCCGAAAGATGATGAAGTACAGTGTTTGCAACGGACGAACACCCCGCACAGTGTTTTGTTTGGGGTGTTGTAAGGGGTAAGAGTGTTTTGTTAAGGGTGTCCAGCAGTTAACCGCAGGACATTAAGTATTCATCTTAGGCAGTTCCGGCAACCAAATAAGCCGGTGCGGATCTTCATGAACCTTCGGATCATCACCGACGGTGTACTGCTGTATCCACCAATAAACTTCGTATTTATAGTCAGCAAGAAAGAGCCTCTCAGCCTCATCAAGTGCGTCTATCACAATTTTTAAATCTCCGACGCTGTCCTTCACTTCCCAAAAAAGACCTGTAGGGTTTTCAGGAATCTCGACGTTTTCCCCAATGTGCGATGAGTAATGCCATTCTAGATGGCACCCCTCTAAAGGCATATGGAAGGCGTCACATTGGGCATAAACCGCTAAGTCAACCAGCCAATTTGTGATCTTGTGTTTCTCTTTATCATAGAGTTCTTGTTTCGTTTTCATCGCGTTCCTTTCATTCTAAAATAAGATTTATGTTTATTTTATTTTAAGAGTTGAGCTGCGCTGCCCAGCTGACGCTGAACCCGCTCTGTGTTAAAGTACCTGCTGGCTGTAATTTGCGGATTTGCGTGACCTAAAAAATTTTGCACTATGGCGAGATCCGCACCGTTCTCATGAAGCTCAATAGCTGCTGTGTGCCTGAAGACGTGACAGGGCTGCACACCGTGTATGCCCAGCTTCTTCATGCACTTCCTAATCGCAAAGGCGATGCTGCCTTTATTAGCGTAAGCTCTTGAGCCGTATCCGTTATCAAGAAAATACACTTCGTTAGGTCCGCGTCCTTTTAAATCTTTTTCTAGGAACTTCAAGATGCGTGGCGCAGCAATTGATCTAACCGTACCCTTATCACTCACCTGACGGCTGTCTGCCGATAAGCCTGTCTTCGTCCTGACTGTGGTGCCGACCAAGACGTGCGGGTCAGGCATACGCACCCTTCCTTCAATAAAGATGTCTGACAGCTTGAGGTGATACAATTCATTTACTCTCATGCCTGTGTATCGAAGCATCATGATCGCACGTGCCACATGCTTTCTGCGTGCATAATACTTCGACAGAACTTCGTCTAGGGACTCAGCTGCGGCAACCAGCTTCTCCGCCTCTTCCGGCGTGAGTGACTTCGACATCGGTGGAGCCTTTGGCGCGCCAAGTTTCTTAAATTTCCTGACTGAGGTATAGCTATTATTGATCAGATAAGTGAGAAATACGTGCCAGTAATTATGGTACTGCGAAATCGTACTAGGGTGCAGCCCTTCATTCTCACGCAGCCTGATTAAAAGCTCGCTATCGATATCCTGCGGGATAGAGCTGGCAGGTCGCTTGCGGTCTATGTTTAAAACGTCGAGACAGCGTGTTATAACCCCGCGCCTGTTCTTCAGCGTGTCGTCAGTCAAACCTTCCGCTCTGCCATCCTGAATGAACTTCTCATGTGCTTCACCGCATGTGATCTCGCGGTGATCCTGTGCAGCAAGTGCCGCCTGTGCTGCCGCTTTCTTTTCCGCCTGTACAAGAAGCTGTTCACGTAGCTGCTCACGTGCCTTCTTCAAAAGCGCGTCTATAGCATTGTCGAGAGACTTCTGGTCTTTGTGACGCTTCTTCAGCGGTGCAGCTGCGGCGTCGAATTCGTCGTAGGTCATCAGCTTGACCTGCGCAGGCAGGTTCTCTTCAAAGAAGCGTGCGGTGACCTGCTGCCGCCCGTCGTTGAATTTGATTTCTTTTCTGTGGCTCATCGCGTTTCCTATTTAAGATTAAGGATCTGCCTCATCAGTGGTCTAGAGATCACCTAGACCAGACGCCCCGAAGGGCGTTTCGGCTATCTGCAGCTAGGGCAATAATCATATTTGCCAATAGACCAGCCCCGCCTTCTTGCAATTTTTTTTGTGTGGTCCATTGACGTTGATTTTTTAACGATTTTTTCGTCACAGCCATCGCATTTGATAACTTGTTGTGCTTTTCTCATCGCGTTCCTTTCTTATAGGTTGTGGGGTGCATTGATCATTTCAGCGAGAACTCCGCCGCGCCAAACGATATCGTCAGCTTTGTTGCTGGGTGCAAATTCAGGATGGCAGCTGAACCGCTCAAGACCTGTCGCGTATTCTGCGAAGATGGCGTGCAGCTGTTTATGAAGGGGATCTCGATTGCTGGCTGCGATAGCCTGCAAGAGATTTTTAGGTGTTTTTGTCATCGCGTTTCCTATGTTCAAGTGCGCTGCGTAATTGCAACGTGCTAATAGTAGAACACAGGTGCGCAATACTTGTCAACACCTTAACGCATAAATATGCAATTAATTACGTAAGTAACTGTAACTATTGCCTAAAAAAGATACAAATATTTGGTATTTATAGTGCTTCGACTGACATTCTCAGGTCTTTTAACACTGCTTTCGGGTCTTCATCATACACAGGCTTGACACGCGGGACCGATGCCAGTGTGTACTCAATTTGAAATAAGTCCCTTAAAAGAGTCGCGATTTCATTGAGTCTGGGGTTTGCGGTATTTATTAAAGCTGCATATTCCCAGACACCAGTGCGCACTTCTTTCAATGACTGTAAGGTATTACCACGTTCTTCACATTCTTTATGTATAGATCCGTTTTCTACTAATACCCTGTATTTCTCTGGATTGTTTACCTCAAAAGAACCTTCATGCAATTCTAAATTTCCCATCCCTTCCTTCCTGACAGTTCACGCTTTTTAGCAGTCATTATTTTTTAATAAGTAGAGCCTCAAGTCTTTCGATGTGAAAAAGAAGCTTCTGCTTTTCATCATCTTCTAGACCTGCCGCCTGTTGTTTTTGTCCCTTTAACAGCCAATTCATATCACAGCCTGACTCCGATATTTTGAGCAGCATATCTGCAGAGAATATCGACTCGCCGCGCAGGACACGCGATAGTTGTGTCTGATTAATCCCAGAATGTTGACAGAATTGTCGCATACTAGGCCACTTTTGTTCTACATATTCACAGAAACGCTTAACAATTTCAGCTTGTTGCGGATATCTGGATAATAGTTGTTGCTTTTTCGTATCAGACATGTGTATATTCGTTGAAGGGTCTATTATATTTCTGTAACGGATCTGCTTGTCAACACAAAAAAAAGGATGCGATGAACGACACAATTGAAATCATGCCGTGGCCTGATAAATCCTTCTTTTCGGGTGATCTAGAATTTCCTGAAGAGGCGGCGGAAAAGCCGATCATTTTAGACTGTACCGAAGCAGACTACCACAGGATCAGAGCGTTTAGCTCTTCCTATTTAAAGAGTTTGGTTGACAGTACACCACACCACGCACTCACACCAGTCAAAGAAAACGACGCGATGAAAGTCGGGACGGGTTTTGAGTGTCTTGTTGAAGAAGCATTTCAACTGCCTGAAACAGAAGCACATGATCTGATGGGCAAGCAAAGGCTGCACAACCGATTCAAGTTTCAGGACAGGTGCTGCGTCAAGCCGCCTGACCTGCATAAAGGCGAAGGCGCAAGAGCAAGAGCGGCGGAGTGGCGTGAGCGGAATAAAGGAAAGACTGAGCTGTCGATGGAACAGCTCATGACCTGCACAGAGATGGTAAAAAGCGCGATGCAGAACAGCGGATGGCGCAGGCATCTCAGAGGCAGCTGGCAGACGGTGATCCTGTGGGTTGAGGACGGGCTGCCGATGAAGGCAATGATTGATCATCAGTACGTGCAGATGAATAAGTTTGTGCTGATCGACGTGAAGACCATTGCGGCAGCATCCGCAGAAGAGCATCAGTTCAGCAAGCGCGTTGCCAATCTTCAGTATGACCTGCAGGCGGCTCACTACTTAACAGGTGCAGCACGCATGTGGGGTGAAGACAGAGTCGCTGCGTGGATATGGCTTGTGATGGAACAGAAGGCACCACACGGCTCTGCCGTCTACGCCGCTGATGATGAGATGCTGGCGACAGGATTCGCGCAGAGAGAAAAAGCCATTAAGAACCTGAAGCAGTTCATTTTATCCGCAAATGTGGTCAGTGGTTATCCCGTCTATACGACACACGATCAGCTGCTGTCACCACCTAAGTTTCATTCATTTAGACACCAATTAGAGGAAATCGATGGCTGAGAAAAAATTTGAAATGCAGCAGGTCAATATAAAGGGCAAGCAATACACACAGGTGCATGAACGCCTCAAGTATTTTCGGCTCTACTATCCTGACCATGACATCAACAGCGAGATCTTTTTCTTCGATGGGAAGCAGTGCGTGATCAGCTACAAGATCACCAGCGGCTCACCTAACAGCGAAAACTATCGAGTTCATGCCTCTGGTCACGCGCATGAAATTATTAGCCAGAAAGGCGTAAACGCTACCAGCTTTGTCGAAAACTGCGACACGTCTGCACTAGGGCGCTGTCTCGCGAATTTCGGTATTGGCATCGATCACACCTACGCGTCTGCGGATGAAGTTAGAGGCGCGTTAGGTATACAAGAGGAGTCAGAAGGCGGCAATTCCAATTCAGGAAACGCGTCGGCGACAGGCGTGTCAACGTCGTCTTCTGCTCCCTATCGCGGGCCGAAGAAAACTGAAGAACCTGAAACTGATCCTTTCATATGAAAAACGTAACACCGCAAAAGATTATCGATTTACTCGACAACCAGCCGGAAGTCTTTTCAGGACTGTCAGATCATGTCTTGAAGCAGTTCCGCAGATGGGTGCCTAAGAACGAACATGTTCTAAGTGCGTTTGAAGACTATGCCGTTTCGGTCAGGCGTCAGGACAGGCGTCAGACCTACGGCGTGAAGCACATCGCAGAGAAGCTGCGCTGGGATGACACCATCCGGCAGGATGATCCGGCTTATAAGATCTGCAACACGCTGACGGCACCGATAGCACGCTGCCTGATGGCGTTGAATCCTGAACTTAGAAACATGTTCCGCATAAGGGCCGCATGAAAATTTCCGAACTAGAGCGGCTCTTCTGTCCGCCGAAACCGCACAAGCAGTGCGTCGAATGTTTTCGCGTTCACACTGGCAGAGCTGAAAGGTGCCAGCTTTGTATCGACTTTGACAGTCGCAGTTCTCTCAGCACCGACTTGCATACGAACCCTAACACAGGAAGTGATTATGGCATCGAAGTACAGACACATAACTAACATGTTTTACAATCCTGCAGACGCGCAGAAAGGAAAGGACGCCAGCTTCTCCGGCGATTGGCCTTTAGGCGGGAAGATCTGTCTTTTCAAGCGGACCAATAAAGACGGTTCGCCTATTCCCGAAGGACATCCGACGTGGCGTATGGTCTGGGTGGACGAGTACGCAGAAGCTGACGGCGGACAGCCTCAGTCTGTTTCAGCAGGTCACGATCAAGACCCTTTCAACTAACCGAATCTCCTCATCTCAGGACGGGAGCATAAGCGCATGGAAGCGCATTCTTCTGGTCCGCTAGGGTACATAAAGCTCTGGCGGGCCGCTTTAAGACATCACTTATTTAGGTCACCGCACGTCTGGCATTACTTTCAGTTCTGTCTGCTGAAGGCGAATTGGAGTAACACGCCCTATAAACGTGACATCAACGGCGTGACCGTAACCGCTGGTTTTGGCGAATTTATCAGCACCATTCGCAACGACGCAGAGGACACAGGGTTAACACACCAAAAAGTAAGAACAGCGCAAAGGCGTTTGGAAAAAGAGCGAATGTTAACACGCCATCCAACACGCGACTGCACCATCATTAAGGTCACTAATTTCAACAGATTTCAGGGTGACGAAAAAGTGACCCAACACACCAATCAACACACGGGTAACACACGGGTAACACACGCCCAACACACGGGTCAACGCACCATAAAGAATAATAAGAAAATAAAGAAAAATAATAATATTAATTTAAAGGAAAATAAGCTCTCTCATTCTGGTCAAAATTGGAAGGAAAGACTTGAACAGCGAGCAAAGGAACTCAATGGCGAAAATGAAGATCAGGTTGAAGGTTAAAGAGGCAGAAGTGGTAAAGGCTCTGAAAGATTGGGCAAAGCTTCATCCTGAAGTGCAGCTCTATCGATTTCATGTTGGCGGCGTGCCGACAGGCAAAGGCAGCTACCGACCACATGAGCATAAAGGCGCAGCCGACTTCTTTCTGCAGATCTTCTACATGGGAATGCCACTGATTGCGTTTTATGAGTGCAAAGGGTCTGACGGGAAACTGAGCGACTCGCAGGAAGCATTCAGAGAATCCGTCACAGCAGCTGGCGGTTATTACTTCATCATTCAATCGATACAAGACGCAGAGGACGCACTTGAAACGATTAAGCAGGAAACAAGACGCAAAGTCCCGACAGGATTCGGTGGACACTCAGAGCGTTCAAGTCAGCCCGCAGGAACGGGAAACACTCAAAGAGATATATTGGGAAGCAACGCGGATAGGCTCCTCGATGCGCAGGTGCGAGTCGCGCAGTCAAGCTGAACGCTGGCAGGCATTCATTCAGCCCTATCTTGACAAAGTCATACGTGCTGATGCCTCTCAGCTTCATGCAACCATCATCAGAGAAAAGGATCTCAATGTTTATGCCACGCACAACGTCAAACAACTGCCTTCGATAGATGACGAAATTCCACTCAGACGAAAGGTCGGACGGCCTGACCAGAAACGGCTACGACAGTCCGCTGCCATCAAAGCGGCAAGGCGACGACGTGATCAAAAAGAAAAAGTCACTGCGGAGGCTAAGAAATACGGAACTCTTCGCAAAGGATGAGTTCTGGGAAAGCGTGATCAAAGAGATCTCACTAGGTGCGAATATGGCTGCGATAGCGGAAGCACGCAACATGCCCTATACCGCGCTGCGTGATGCCATCAAAGAACGCCCGCATATCGACCAGCGTGTCTCAGAAGCAAAGGAAGCACTTGGTGAGGCGTGCGGCTCTAAGGTCATAGAACTCGCAGGCAAACTTGAACAAGAAAACCCTTATGTCGCAATGAAAGGGTACATGTGGGCGGCGTCACGCCTAGATCCTGAAAGCTTTGGAGATAAGAAGCAGGTCAAGATCGAACAGAACGTGTCGCAACAGCACATCATTGAGCTGCGTCAGATGCAGCGTGAACGCGACATGAAGGTGATTGATGCCGAAGAGTGAACCTGTTGAACGTAAGTGTGCCAATTCTAAATGCGGGAAGACGTTTCTTGATGAGTGGGGAACGCAGCGTTACTGCGACGAACTCTGTAAGAAGCGCGAGAGGTGGCGCAAGCAAAAGCAAACGCAGCTTAATCCCAGAGGCGGCTATAACAGAAAGACTTACATTCAGCTCTGGCTGGATGCCCTCAAGTTAAGCGACGCGACGGTAGGCTGCCACTACTGCGGTGAACAGGTGACGGTTGATACCTTCGTCATCGATCACGTCAAGCCAAAGGCAGAGCTGAAGACGCGTGCAGAGGTGCAGGATATCAGGAACATGGTGATCGCGTGCAAGAGCTGCAACCTGAAGAAAGGTGCAATGCCTGCGGAGCTGTTCAAGCAGTGGGTTGAGTACGAGAAGGCTAGGGACGCGTGAGTATTATGCACCGCTTTGAAGCGCGTGTGCTGTCGCATAGGGAAAAGACCATTCAAGTGAAAGACATGATGTCAAATCAAGATCCGCTGGTGTTTAACAAGCTGCAGATCGACAGCTTCGTTGAGTCGCCGGAGAGAATACCGTCGAAGCTGAAGAGCTGCTTCGTCAGAGGCACAGGTGATCTGCATGAGTGGATCTCAATCTTCCACCGTGCGAAGTGGGAGTTCGAGCGACCATGAGCAGTATGCGACTGACGTTTAAGAACACGCAGATGATAGAGGCGATGACTCGCGATGTTAAGTGGCTCATCTCGATGATTGATCGGAAAGGAACCAGCAATGCTGACGAGCTGAAGATCAGCCGCATCAGGAAGCGTGCCTATCGTGTTGAACATCTGACTGCGCAGGTAGATGGCAGGTATTAAGAACAGAGGTTCGATGGTTCATCGAAGTAAGAAGGAGTA
>Ga0209645_1001750_pt1 | contig 10670 bp, 14 predicted proteins | sample ETNvirenome_6_30_FD_184070 | JGI IMG/M metagenome (GOLD analysis project Ga0209645, IMG submission 184070) | Marine viral communities from the Pacific Ocean - ETNP_6_30 (SPAdes) (version 2) | ecosystem: Environmental > Aquatic > Marine > Oceanic | place: Pacific Ocean | collected 2013-06-19
ATAACATTTGCCACCTATATCTTTCCATAATTTACAAAAGGCAAAGTCTTCACCAAGGTAAGTTTTTTGTACTGGGTCATGCAAAGTATCAAAGAAATTCCACATATTTGGCTTAGTTACCATCTCACCATTGATAACTGTTTTTTGCACTATACCTTTATCTGGATAGGCTTTAATTAATTTGTCAAAAACTGACCTCTTTATTAACATACATCCTGTAGGGCTATGAGTTACTTCTATAATACCATCTTTAACTTTAATATTTTTATCATCAGGAACTCGCATAGGATAAGAATTCATAGATTGAGATAGTTGTTTACCTGATTTAATTTTACCTTGTTTAATTTCTTCAAAAGCTTTATCCCATAAGAATGTTTTTAATGGGTAAGGTATAGATATAATATCTTTATCAGCTTCCAATAGATTAAATATGGAGGTAGGTCTAACGGCAATATCAGAGTCAATGAATAAAAGATGTGTACAATCAGAACTTAAAAAATTTGCTACACACAAATTACGACCTTGAGTTACTAATGATGATTTCATTAGTTCAAATTTAATAGCTGTTTTTTTTAAAGAACATAGTCTTGATAATTCTAATAATGATTGAACGTAATGTAATGTTACATCAGAGTGCACAGGTGTTGCAACGAATAGACTATAGGGTGACTCACCTTGCTTTCTTAAAATCATTAATGGTTTTACTGCATCCTCAAAAGGCACTCTATCTTCTATTCTATCTGGCACGTAAAGCCCCTTCTAAAAAGTTCTTCCATTCTTGACCTTTCTTTTCCCAATTATAAAATCTTTGAAAATATTTTTGTTGCTCATTAAGTAAATTTTGTATCTGCTCTTCATGTAAATATAAAGACGCTGCGTCTATTGCATGGGCAAATTGTATTGCCATATCTTTAAGGTCATTTGAGTAATTAACATATATAGGCCATTCTGCACACGTTTCATACAATGCACCAAAATTAGTTACTATACAATGTAAACCCGCAGACATGGCTTCTAATGCAGATATACAAAACGTTTCTTCAAAAATACTAGGGTATACAAATAAATGATAGTCTTGCATTTTATTTAATATTTCTTCGTTAGGTACATAACCAATGTAATTAACATTGGGTAGTTTTTTTGCTAATTCATAAAGTGTTGTAAAATTATCGTCATTGTTTTTAGAAAATTCAGAGCCATAAACGTCACAAGATGAGTAAACATCTAGAGTTACATTTGGGTTTTTTACTAACTGCATAGCCCCCAATAGCACGTTTAATCCTCTCCAAGGTGTGCATTGATGAATGATTCTTATTGGATCACCTTTTTTATAAATTTTTCTTTGTGGAAAAGAGCTACAACCATTTTTAATAACCATTGATTTTTTTGTAGGTATATTAAAAAAATATCTAAATTTTTCATAGTTCCAATGACTGTTAAATACATACCAATCATAATCATTATGTCTTCTTTGATCACCAAAAAACTCTTGTAAGTTACCTTGGTCATAAGAATTTTTCTGCCATAGCAAATTAATTTTGTTATTACTTAAAGGCACTTTACCAGGTATAGATGTGCATATTTGGAATTGATCTAAAAGTTCTTTTGGGCAGTGCTTTTGTAAAAGCTCCATTTGTATTTCTGTTCCGCCTCTTGGTTTCATATTTTTAATGCTGATGTAAATTCATTGCTAATTGTACCTTTAAGAAAGGTGTTAAAAGATAATGATATTCTTGTTTCATTTTTTTGGTTTATATCAACTTTATGATCAAGATGCGAGTAAAAAATTACTAGATCCCCTTGTTTTATTTTTATCGTTGCATAATTAGAATTTAGCTCATTTTCTTCCTTTTTTTCTATTGTAATTAAATCTTTAATAGGTGATAAAAAAGTAATACTATCCTGTCCATCAACATTTATATAAAATACACCTGACAAAAAACTATTTGCATGAAAGTGTTTATGATGAGAATCTCCTTTTTTATTGAAGTTCAACCAAGATTCTGTGACGTAACATTTTAAATTATGTTTAGGTTTTATTATTTGTTGTAAAAAAAAATCAATTTTATTGTCAATAAAACTTTTAATATTTTTAAAATTAATATTATTTAATATTTTATTATCAATACTCATACTGTTAGATAAGGTAGGTTGCGCTTGTGTGCTTTGTTCTTTTATAAATTGTTTTTCTTTTTCATTTAATAATCTATTAATGTTAGTTTTATAAACTAGAGATGGGAATAAAGTTATTAACGAGTCCATTTTAAAGCCACAGTGTATCTATCGTCAGTTCTTAATGGGGTTGCTTTATGCCATACCTCAGCATCAAATATTATTATACGTCCTGGTACAGGTAAAACTCCTTGTATTTCATTATCAATTATAAAAAAAGTTTCTCCAAGATCATCATAATTTTTAGGTTGCGGATTAGCATAATAAAGTAAAGTTTTTGCACCAGGCTCAGGCTCATCTTGATGATAATAAGGTTTCTCATCATGAATAAATAAATTTATATAGGCACGTATTAATTTATCTTTCTTAGAATTCGTAACGTTTAATAAAAATTTTACTAAATCATTTTCTAATTCTAAATTAGATATGAGTCCGGTGTACGGTAGCCCTGGTCCATCAAGTTCTGTTCTTTTGTAAGGTTGCTTCTTACAAAAATTAAATATCTCATCAATTTGTTGCTTTGATACTAAATTGTCGAAAATGTTGACGTGTTTCATTTAAGAACAATATCTCCTACAACTAATTTATCAAGTTCAGAATTCTTTAACAATTTTATTGCATGTTCAGGACTGCCAGCTATGGGTTTACCATTATCATTTAATGAAGTATTTAAAAGCATTGGTATACCCGTAAGTTTTTCAAATTCATCCAATAGTTCATAAAAAATCTCATGAGTGTTATTGTTTGGAACGGTTTGTATTCTGCTTGTATTATCTATATGAGAAATTGAGTCAAATACTTTACCTTTAAAAGGCACGCTATATTTCATGTAATTACTTTCATCATCTATGTTAAAATATTTCTTAGCTTGATCTAATTTTATAGAAGCTGCAAAAGGTCTAAATTCTTCTCTATGTTTTACTTTTTTATTAATTATATTTTTTCCATCTTTTACTTCAGGACTCATTAAGATAGACCTATGTCCTAGTGCTCTTGGGCCTATTTCACCATGACCTTGATACCAACCTATTATTTCTCCGTTTGCTAGATCACCTGCAATTGATTTAATAGTTTCACTAGATGCATCTCTTTCTGGAGCTACATCAGTTTGCCAAAATGGAAAATTGTTCACTTTAAATTTAGGTTGATCATAATGTTGTCTTAAAAATTCAATGCAACCTAAAGTTAAACCTTCGTCAGCGCAATGAGGTGGTATGATAATATTTTTAAATTGTTTTTTTAATTTTGTATTAGCACAAACATTATGTGCTACTCCACCTGAATAAGTTAAAGTATCTTCTGTAAAATATTTTTTAAAAAAATCTGGGAGCTTTTCTTCAAAAAATTTATGTGAGGTTCTGAGGTAATTTATTAAATTTAACTTTGCAACTCCTTCACTTTTGAATAGTTCAACATAGTTATTTACATCAAAAACAAATGAACTTTGCTCTATACCTAATTGTTTAATTTTGTCTTCCCATCTTTTATCCTCCAAACCAAAAGACTGTAGTGCCATAGTTTTTCCAGCAAGATCCTCAATATGACCTTCCATACCTAATAAATAACCCATATTACCCATAAAATTTCCAAAGGATTTCAGTTGATCATAGGTATATGATTTTTGTAATTTATTATTTTTAAATATACTTATAGTCCTTTTTAAATCTCCATAACCATCTAAGACAGCATGATTTTTTGTGTCAGTTAACATCCATGATGACAAACTATGTGCATAATGATGATCAACTCTATATATTGGACATTTAAAATCTGAAAACGGTTTGTAAGGTATATCTATTATTTCATACAATTTGTTAGGGTCTTCTTTAGGTAAGTATGGATGCCTAAAAACATCTATCACCATTGCAATTGCATCAACCTTATTTATATCTATTCCTAAATGACTGCAGGCATAATACCATCCCTGATAATTATTTGAATTATTATTGTTATAACCAAAATGTTTTACCTGATAATGTCTCTCTGGTTTGTAATATTTGACTGTCGTCCCATTAGAATAACAAACACTTGAATCATGTTCATCTAAACGCAATGCTAAAAAGTTCATACAATATTTAAGTTACCACTAATAGTAACAGAGTCACGTGATTTTTTTACCATGTGTTTTAAATATGCAGGAAATATCACCATATCATTTTCATGAACTTTAGGACAAATATGTGATGGTATAATCTTGTCTAAGTTTTTTTCTGTTAATAGATCATATGCAGGATGAAAAAAAACTGTCTGTGGCTCTTTGAGTTTTTCATAAACAATAAAACAAAAATGCGCGCTATTATGAAAATGCATATCCTGAAATCCCTCTTCATATTTATTTCTCCAAATATTTGTAAGTGATATTTTTGTAATACTTAAATCTGATAAACTTTTTAAGATAATATTTAATAGGTATTTTAAACCTTCATCAGAAATTTTATTATTTTTCATTGTTGTATCTAATGATGATATCGTGCCAGATAAAAATTTTTCTTGAAAATTTTCGCTTGTTAACTCTATTTTGTATGGTTCTATTTTTTCTACCCACACAGGTGTTGAAAAAATGTCATGTTTCATTTTTTGGTTTTACCAGCTAAAGTCAATCTTGTTACTGTTATTTCAAGATCTTGTCTAAAATCATCTGCAGTTGTGTCAGTATTTGGATCTGCTACGTCTGCATCAAAGGCTGCTTTATTTTCATAAACTTTACCAGTCCTTTTATGTTTTATTATTTCTTTTGCTTCTGCTGGTATTTTTTTAATCTCAGTCATTGTTACCCCAAGGTTTAACTTCTTCCATGTTAAAGGCGATAGCATATTTTGGGCCTTCTTTCAAGTAACCTGTTCCATGAATTAATGGTGCAGACCAAACAGCTAATGTGCCTACTTTTGGGTATATATCTAAATTTAAATCAGGAAATTTTAAGGGTGTGGTGCTTTCTGAAAAATAAAGTATACCACTTACATTTGCAGGTTTGTGATCATGAAATGTAGTGTTTTGACCTTTTTCTAATTTGATGCCCCAAGCCTCACCCATAAAGCCAGGTGGTATTGCATAAGGTAAACCTTCTAAATTTGTTTTTAAAATATTTACAAATTTCTCATCTTCAGCAAAAAGCTTCCAATCTGTCATCCCACCTTTAACATTTGTTCTACCAGTGAGACTTGTTAAATTTTCATCAATACGTTTAATAAAATAATCTATTTCTAAATCTTTAACAATTCCTTCATATAAAAATATTGGCATTGGAACTTTTTTTTCTATTATTTTTTTTACTTCAATCATCTTCCTTGACCTCTATATTTTTTTTTATTGTGACTTTTATTTGGTTTTTTTGCATGACGACCTGGTCTTTTCCTTCTTGTGCGCTTATGATAGGTGTTAACACCAAACTTTGGAGCCTTACCCATTTTCTTGTGATCTATCTAAAAGGGCATATGAAACAATGCCTTGTATCTCATTAGCAGTGCCAGCTGTCATTTTAAGAATATCACTGGCTTCAAGCACTAATGTTTTATCAATTATATTTTCAGTTGCTGCACCAGTTACGGGCTGATTGTATATTCTAAAGGTGGCTGTTGCAGAAGTATCCGTAAATTGAACATTTAAATTTACTGCACCACTTGATCCGTTATTTATTTGTATTTGTTTAATTAGAATAGTTGCATCAGACGGACATGTTAAAACTGAAACTGTGCCAGTGGTGGTTAAATTAATACCTTGATTTTTATATTGTATAGTCATGTAATAAACCAATTAAAACTATCTTGTTCGTTTTTTATATCTTTTTGAAATGAAAAGTTCAATTGATTTTTTAAAGTATCTATAGCCTCAATTATTTGTCTTTGATTTGAAACTTCATAATCTTGTTTTGGTTCTGGTATATATGCTGTAATTTTAGCCATTATCTCATACCGTCAGGTTGTATATCTGCTCTAAAGGTTCCGTATCTCCAAGATTGATCAGTTGAAGTGTTTTCAACTTTTAAACTTGCAAATCTAGCTCTAGCTCTTGTATCTACTTTTTGTGTCGAACTTGTAATAGTAAAGGGTCCTAATGGTGAGGAAGATTCATTATCAACAGGAAAATTTTTTAACAGTATCGATATTCTAGCGTCCCCCGTAATAGCTTTGAAATCAGGTATAAATCTTCTCATCGACATAAAAAATTCACCATCACCACCTGCTACATTTAAATCAAAATCACCACTTTGAATAAAAGCATTTATAGCAGTTTTATTTCCAGCAGAGTCCACTTGATTTGTGCCTATCTCATGAGCGTAGTACGTTGTAGCACCATTAACATTTGTTGCGCCAACAATTGTTGGAAATGTAGGTATTGCTGTATCAGAAAATTCAGTTGCATATGGGTTATCAAACAAAGTTGCATCATACCAAGTTGTTCTTGCTAAGGAGCCTGTAGTCCATGTCTGCTCATCGTAATTGTAAGTTACAATTCTATCTATTTGTGATGATCCACTTTTGGGATAAAACCAATTTATTTCAGAAAATAAATTATTAACACCAGCAGAAACTATCTCCCCTGAATTATAATTAATTCCCAAGCTGTCACCTAAGGTTGTAAAAACGAAGTCTTCAACTAAGCATGGTAAACTTTTTACTGTACCATCGTAAACAAAAAAACCACCTGATCTTCCCATCCAGTAAACAGCACCATTAATATAATAAAGGGCATGCTGTCCAATTAAACCACAATTAGAACCTACTTGTCTTATTGAGAATGTAAATGGTGGACCAACAAACTGCATTACGTAAGCAGATGTATCTGTCAATATTAATATATAATCTTTACCTTTTGCTGCGCCAACAATTTTTGTACCTGAGTCTAATCTAAAAGTTCCCGCAGTGTTTGTTGAAGTTGGTGCATATGTTGTTCTATCTTCTTGATCTGAAAATCTTATAAACATTTTATCTTGTGATGGACTTGCTAAACTAGTATCAGTTCCAAGCAATATTAAGTGTCTGTCTCTTTCAGACACTATAGACATAACAGATTGTGTTGGAGCATTTGTTACAGCTACTGCTCTTGTATTCAGCGCGTTAAAGTTTGCATGAATTGGTTCCCAATTAAAGGTTTTACCATTTTTGTTTGTTGCAATTAAAACTTCACCAAAATTATCTAATGACCAAGATGCAGGGTCCAAAGTTATTGTAGAAGTTGATGATGCATTACCCCATCCGATAAAACTAGATGCGTCTTGAACTTGCGCTCCGTTTGAGTGTGAGGATCTCGTTGATCCAGATACAGCTCTAGATATACCAGTTAAATCATTAGATGAAACTCCAGAGTAACTTATTAATTCAGATCCAACTAAAATTGTACCTGAGGTAGGAAATCCAGTCGTTGAAGTTAACGTAATATTTGTTGCAGACCCATTATTACCGTTCGTGTCATCAGCCAAAGCTCCGTTTAAAGTTGTAGTGGTAGCTCCTGCAACAGTTCCTGACCATTGCCCTGTTCCCCAACCAAACCCAAAAGTTTGTGTCAAAGGTCCAAACCCCGCATATGGATTGACTGTCGCTGCTCCGGTGGCCGTTGTTGTGCCTGATGCAGCAGCTGCTACTTCTATGGTAAAACTATTTGATGTTGCAGTTAAAACTTGAAACGGATTGTCTTCAAAAACACTTGTGGCATATCCAGATCCAGTCGGAACAGTTACAGATGTAAATGTAAATAAATCACCAGCAACTAAACCATGCGCATTTAAATTAACAGTTATTGTTTGAGGTGCGCTAGTGGAGGCTATGGTGAACGTAGCTCCAGTTTTAGCAGAGTCTAACGGAGTTATGTCATAAAATGCATCTCCATAATAAACGAAAAGACCTTTATGTGTTCCTATGGCTGAGTAAGCTCTTCCATCTAAATCTGCCCAAACATGTTGAGCTCTAGCATTGCCAACTAAAGTTGAAGATGTAAGTTGTTCCCAACCTCCAATTTTTTCTGGTAAACCATATCTAAATCTTACGAAGTCTCCATCAGTCCATTGTCCCTCAGCACCAACTTCTGTAACTTGTTTATTAAAACCAGGTCTTATTTGTACATTTCTTAAAGGCATATGCTGTATTATATCAAAAAATTAGATAATGGTAAGGGTCAGCTCTTTGGCTTATAATTTTCAGGGGGATGTTTTGTTTGCATTCTTTTTTGAACATCTTTGGGTAAATTATCAAATATTCTCCATAAATACATCATTATTATATCAAGACAATCCTTAGTTTTTTCAACATCTATATGAAAAGTATTGTCATTTTTTTTCATGATCTTCATCTCTTCATCTGTCAATTTCAATTCAATACTACCATCTTCTCTTTGATTAATTTGCATTAAAAGGCATCCCATATAGTTGTCTTTTATCTTTTACAAACATTTTGTTAGGTCCGTTTTTATCAACATAATGTAAAAAACATTGTGCATGATAATCAGTCTCTAATTCTTTTCTAGAGTGTTCATCTTCAATCCCTAAATAAATTACACCATCTCCATGATTTAAATTTATAGCTTTCTCCCCAATATATATTGGCCATGGTTTTTCAGAGCTTGAACCAATTGATATGGTTACAGAAATTTCACAACTGTTTCTATCTTTATGTGGATTTAAACATGAACCATAAGTGTACATACGCCAGTATGAGTAAGTCGGTAACAATTCTAGTCCTGTGTTTTCCTCCATTATTTTTTTTTTATTTAACATTAAAGACTCAGTAAATGGGTCTCCGTAAATAGATGTGTCTTGATGATTACTTAGCCCACCTTCGAATTGGTTTACATTTAGTCTATTTCTAATTCTACAATAATCATGAGCTAAAGAAACTTCTTCCTTACTGAGTAAGTTTTTTACAACTTTGTATCTAAAATCTTTTCTTATAGTGCCCATGTTACAATAGAATATCTTGTTCCTGATTTAATTGGTTGTACCATATGTGCATAACAAAAAGAACTTGGAAAAAAAATTAACTGATTTGCTTTTTTTGGAACAACCATATTATTTTCACGCCATTGAAAAACTAGATCTCCTCCCTCATAATTATCGTTTAACATATATATAATGCTCATAGATCTTGGCACAGTTGGTCCACTATCAACGTGTAAATCAAACTTATGATTTTTATCATATTTTAATATTTCAAATGGTTCCCAATTATTTAAAATTAATTGTGGATGTTTTTTCATATAATTATGCATGTGAGTTGTAAAAACGTGTTCTAAGAAATTATGCCAACTGACTGCAGACATACTATCACTTATTCTTGAAATAAAATGACTATTAACATCCCTTGTTTTTTTGTTAATTGTAGAATCTTGGGCACCTTTTTCTTTAATACCTGCAGGTGAGAAATTTAAAGTATCTATCCATTTTAATAAATAGATAATGATTTAGGATCTAGAATATTGTCTTGAATGTAAATATAGTCCTGCATTAGGACTTGTTTATACTATTTTATGCTTTTTTTAAAGGTAATTGATCTAGACTTCTAAATGTGATTCCAGCAGCTTCAATTATGCCAGAAATAGATCTTAATGTGTTGCCAGATAAATCAATAGCATCAACAGAATCTGCATAAGATTTCCAGTCTGCTTCATCAACTTTACCCTCTACACCATTTCTTATTCCTGCAGTATAAGTATCTAATTTTGCTCTTGCTTGAGCTTCAGTTATTGGAACAACTGGAGCCAAATCAGTTACATTTATTTCTGCTATAACAGCATTTCCTGCACCATCATGCACTGCTGAGTGAGTGCCCAATCTAACGTTATTATATTGCTCTTCTGTAACAGTGCAAACAATTTCTGCGTGTCTAATATTAGAAGGACAAACTTTTTCTAAAGCTGCATCATCTATTGCTATTGAACCAATACAACCTTGTGTATTAGCAGGTGTATCTTTGTCAAAAATTATATAACTCATATTAAGATCCTATATTTTCAAATATCATTAAAAAACCTCTTTTACCTGGGCCTCTACTACCGCCAGATCCAACTTGCTGTCCAATCATGTATGCTCTATTACCATCGATTGAAGAACCTGGATTTGAGTTTGCAAAAAGTGTGCCTGCTGGAGATACTGTGCAAGATCCGTCATTACCATTTTGTTGAGAGTACATTCCTCCATTACCCCCACCAGCTGAAAAATCTGCAGGTGATCCAACAAAAGAACTTTGTCCAGCATTACCTGAAATTTCACCATTATTATTTCCTGCTGTACCAGCTCTGTAAGGCACTGAATATGGGTTGGATACTGTTATTTGCGCCATTCCGTAAGCACCTCGTCCGCCAGATCCAACATTTGGTCTTGCCCCATCATCTCCTGCGCCTCCGCCTCCGCCAACACCAAAAACGTGTAATCTTGTAGAGGATGCGTTTGCAGTAAATGTTCCAGACGCTGATTGATTTGCTAAAGCTAAAACATAAGTTCCAGCCACACCAGCAGATCCAGACGAAGCCGCTGTTAGTCGTCCTTGAGCATCAACGGTTATAGTTGC
>Ga0209645_1001751_pt1 | contig 10664 bp, 1 predicted proteins | sample ETNvirenome_6_30_FD_184070 | JGI IMG/M metagenome (GOLD analysis project Ga0209645, IMG submission 184070) | Marine viral communities from the Pacific Ocean - ETNP_6_30 (SPAdes) (version 2) | ecosystem: Environmental > Aquatic > Marine > Oceanic | place: Pacific Ocean | collected 2013-06-19
TACAGCACCAGCAGCTTTCGACTCAGGGTATCGTGCGGGAGATATCCAAGCTGGATTCCAAGGAGCCAATATAGGCACAGGATATACCGGCACAGAGTTTACCCAGCCTGATTTAGCAAGTCGCATTGCTCAGTTCCAGAATCCTTTTCAAGAACAAGTTTTGGATATTGCACAAGACAGAGCAGCTAGAGCTTTCAACCAACAACAGGCACAAAGAAATCTACAGGCAACTAGGGCCGGTGGTGCTAGTGCTTTCGGGGCAAGAGGCACACTTGCAAACCTAGAAGCAGAAAGAGGATTCCTAGATAGGCAAGCTGCACAAGAAGCTGACTTATTATTAAAAGGATTTGACAAGGCAACCGCTACTGCACTAGCTGATATTGACAGAAATTTGAGAACACAACAGCTGACTGACGCATCGAGAAGAGCAGCAGCTGGTCTAGGTCTTCAAGCTGATGTTGCAACCGGAAGATTTGCACAGGCGGCTGGCGCACAAGATATACAAGCACAGCAACTACGAGATGCTGCACAAAGAGCGCAGGGACAACAAACATTACAGGCATTGCTTGCAGCTGACAGATCAGCACAAACAGCAGATCAGTTAGGACTACGTGCTGACCTCGCTTCTGAAGAGTTAGCATTGAAGGGTGGAGAGCAAGGCATAAGAGCATTTGACGTAGGAGAGCGTGCAAAGCAACAAGCAGGTGCGCAAGGTCTACAAGCAGCGATTGCAAATCAAAGAGCATTAGCGCAAGAGAAGGCTAGGTTAGATACGCTTGCTAGATTCGGCATAGATGTTGATCGACAAGAACAAGCATTAGACTTGCAGAGGATAGGAGCACTACAGGCATTAGGTGCAGATCTAAGGGCTGATGAGCAGCGTATACTAGATACGGCATACCAAGACTTCTTGCGACAAAGAGACTTTCCTAAAGAGCAGTTACAGTTTTACTCTGGCATTCTCAGGGGTGCGCAAGCTGGCCCGATGGATAGAACAGTGGCTCAACAGCAACCCGCTGCTAGTCAAACAGGCCAACTACTTAACTTCTTATTAGGTGCAGCAGCTTTGAATAGAGCAGCTTAGGACGTTTAAACATGGCAATGGAAGATCTACTTAGGATTGCGGATAGAACAGAGGGGTTGCCAGATCAAGCTCTAGCCCAGCTAACACAAGCTGGAGGGATCGAAGGAGTTATTGCTGCGAGTGAAATGAAAGCGCGTAATGATATTAGGCAAGAAGCCTCTGCTATGCAGAATATGCAACAGCCTCCTGTCATAAATCAGCTTCTAGCTACAGCCATGCGTCCTACTATGCCAGCTGGCCCTATGGCTCAAGTCCCAATGCAACAGCCTATGCCTGATCCAATGATGACATTGCAATCTATGCAGCCAGCACCAATGCCTATGGCAAAGGTTGGTGGTCTAGTTAGACGATTCCAAACAGGGGGTAATTTAAGTGACTTCTTCAGCCAACTAGAAGATGCTGGGGTAACGGAGGATCAATATCGATCTATGTCTCCAGTTCAACAAGAGCAGCTTGTTCAATCAATAAATGACAGAACAGCACTACAGCAATTTGGAATGGGGGCATTGCAATCAGGTGCTGCTGCGGTAGATGCAGTTATGGCTGCACCAAGGGCAGCTGGCAACCTTGCGCAACTAGCAAGGTTCAGTAGATTTGGAAGAGCTTTGGGATTATCTGATCCGGGTGATATAGCTCCATTAACACCATTTGACGCATCTCAAAGAGCAGTCGCAGATATGAGGTCAGGTTTGCCGCCTGTTCTAACAAAACCTAGTTTAAACGTTCCAATGAGCGCAGTAGTCCAAGACCCCCAAGATCAAGTCAATAACAATCAGATATCTGAAAATGTTTCTGCTGCAAAAGTAAATCTATCTGCTGCAAAGGAAGATGCAGTCGAAGAAACTCCTGATAAGCAGACCGGAGGGGCAAAGCTGCCCCCAGCAAATGATATGGCAATTTTAATGTCCATGTATCCCGGTGCATATGGTGGGACTATGGGTGGATTTACTTCCCAAAACATAATGGCTGGTGTGGATGCAGCTGGTTCTGGAGCTACGCCATCAACAAGCGTTAGCAATACTTTGAGATCTAGGGCTACAGGTATTAGCGATGAGATTTTTAAAGACTTAATAGACAGAGAAAAACAATACAAGACCGAAGTAGATGACTCTCTTAACAAGCTGAAAGATTTAGAAGCAGAACTACCAAGCAAAGAAAACATTAAAGAAAGAATTAAAAAGCAAACAGATCTCGGTGTAGCATCTGCATTTTTTAATGCAGCAGGTAATGCAACGCCTAGTTTTATAGAAACGATATCAAGAGGTTTGGCTGGCGCATCTAATGTGATGAATAAGTTTTCTGGTCAAGAGCAGAAAGAGCTTTATCAATACGCTATTGATGCCTACGGAAGAGAGAAAGATAAAGCTAATACGGCTTATCAGAGACAACAAGACAATCTCAAGCGTATTAATGACGCTAGAACCTTGGAAGCTACATACGCTACAGCGGATGCAAAAAATCGAACAACTTTAGCTAACAAGCGAATGGATCTTTATTTCCAAGCAGTTAGTAAAGGTTTAGAAATAGACAAGTTTGAAGCTAAGGAAAGAAATGATTTCAGAGATGATGTTAGAGCAGCCATTAACGACTTCAATAGCACAAGAGCTGGATTTACTGATGTTGCTCAACAATTAGATACATCACCAGAACAAGCATCAATAAGACTTGCCGTAGGTGGATACGAGCAGTTATTTGTGCCAGAGGCAAGAAGACTCGTTAATAACTCTATAAAAGAAATTATTCCAAGACTAGCTAGAATAGAAGAATCTGTACGGCAGGATGCAACTTTATCTGACAGTGAGGTTGCTAGACAGGTATCTGCGCAAATGTATGAACAACTTAAAGAGAATAACGAGGTTGGTCACGAGGCAGTTCTTAATAAGTACGGCGCAGAGTTGGGCGCGATAGCAAGAGCAAGACCAGAGGATAAAGCTGAGTTATTAAGGCTGTTTAAACAAAGATATAGATGGCTAGATGATAAGTATATATCGAGCGCAATACCGAACATTTAATGGCTACACAAGAAGAGCGAATACAAAGGCTTATACAGACTTTACAAGGCCCGTATAGACAAGGCTCACAGTTTGATGCCCCTGTATTTAGACAACCACGAAGCCAGTTCCGACCTGTATATGAGCAGTTAGCACCTATACAGCCGGGAAGTTTTGCGGCTGGCGCAGCGTCACAAGCCCCGATCTCCCAATCACAGGCAGCTGTGCCACCGCAACCTGCTTCGCCCCCAGAGCAAGCGGTCGATTTATTCGCTGGTTTTGGTACAGGATTCTTGCCAGAACCTATAGCCCCGCCAGAAGAAGAAAGTCAAAACCCATTGCTGGCTGTACCGAGAGGCATAGCTAGAGGTGTAGGTCAGACTGCACTTACTATCGGAGAGGGTTTATTCTCAATAGCAGACACCGTAACTAATGTAGCTGGCTTTGAGGATGCGCTAGATCCTGAGTCATCAGAAGCATTCAAGGCATTACAAGAAGCAAAAGCTTTCGTAGGCAATGAAGAGACTGTCGTAGGCAAACTGGCAGAAGCTCTAGGAAGCATACTGCTATTTGCTGTACCCGGACTAGGGGCAGCTGGAGCAGCCAGTAGAGGGGCAGCACTTGCAGCCAAGGGTAGCGAATATGCAGCAGCAGCTACTCGCGTTAACAAGTTAGCAAAGGGATTGAAAGGCATACAGTACGGTGCTTTTGCGCCGGGTGTTGGAGCGGGTGAAGCAAGCTCACTGATAGAAGCATACAAAGCAGCTGGCAATGATTATACGGTAGGACAACGTAACCTAGCCATAGCGTTAGGTGTACCGATAGGATTCTTAGAACTCTTGCCAGTAGAGATGGTTCTCCGTGGTATACCCAAAACTATCGGGCAGAATGTAAAAAGTCAGGTAGTTCAACGATTAGCAGAAGCATCTACTACAGGTGTAGCTGAAGGCGGTCAGGAGTTGGTAGCAGGGTTCCTGCAAAAGTTTGCAGCCCAAAATAACTATGATCCTGATATGCCATTGACTGACAGTATGTTGTCAGACTTTGGTTATGGTGCTGGTGCAGGTGCGATCTTTGATCTACTGGTACGTGGCAAAGTTAAATATCCCAAATCTGAAAAGCAGCTACGTCAAGAGCTTGAGTCTGCACCAGATTTACCCGCTCTGTCAGATGAACAGCTTGCAGAGATGCAGCAGAGTGAGCAGCCAATATCTGTATACGATGCAGATGGCAATATGCAGCAAGCGCAAGTACTAGGTGTAGAAGGCGATAAAGTTAAAGTATTAATTAACGACGAGGACATAGCCTATCTGCCTAAGAATCAGACGGTAGATCCCGACACTGGACTGTCATTTGCTAGTGATGCTGATTTGCTCAGTCCTAAATATCGCATCAACGATAAAGCTGTAGGTGAGATGACTACACAAGAGCTTTACGAAGAAGGACTAAAGCCATTCGTATCGCCAGAGTTATTGCCAGAAGTAGAGGCTGGCAACATCACTCTCAAGGATGCAATTAAAGCTACACAACAGGGTGACAAGGCACAGGCACAAGCCAAGCCTGATAGCGTGTACAACCTCAAGGCAGTAGAGAAAGAAAAAGAAAGGCGCAACCCAGACTATAAATCTAATGTAGAAGTCGGTGTCGCAAGCATATTACAAGACGCAGAAACTACCGAGGCTGTAGATAGTGGCGACCTATCAGACAATATTGAGCAGACCTTGAGTGGACTTATCAACGAGCCTAACCCCACGACAGTATTGGGCAGGGCTGCTTTAACTGGCGAGGAGTCAGAGACTCTACAAACACAGATAGAAACATCTGCTATCGAAAGAGAGATAAAGAAACAGAAGGTTAGCAAGAAAGATAGAAAGAACTATATACAACAGGTGACAGGAAGCCCTGATACAGATCTAGCGCAGCTGACTAACCAGCAGAAGATAGATTTATTGGATGTAGTTCAGCAGCACCAACAAACTAAAAAGCGTTTAAACGAGCAACGAAAGAAGGAGGAAGCTGAGAACAAGCTTCGTGAAGAGGGTCGCAAGCAAGCTATCGAAGAGGCAGCAGCAGCTGCATCTGCACAGCAAGAGGCAAAAGATGCGCGACCCCCAGAGACAGAAACAGAAGTTGTAGAAGAAGAGGCAGTAGAAGAAGAGATACAAGACGAGCCTACTACCGACGAATTTATATCTGATCGTGTATCGATGTCGATGCCTAAATACAGAGATGTATTCCCAGAATTCAATTCTTTATTGGATAAGGCTTTATATATTGTAGGTAATCCGCGAAGCAGATCTAAAGCTGATGAAGCAATTATGGGGGAGTTGATAGATTATTATCGACGTACTGGACTCAATCTTTCAGAAAATACTATTCGTGAATTAGGACAAGATGTTAGATCGAAGGTTAAAGAACAAGGAGAAGCTGCGAGAGCAGCAGATAAACCTGTTTTTTCAGTACCTCAAATCAACCCAAGAACAGAACAAGAAACGACACAAGAAGAGGTTGCAAAGAAAGAGAAAAAGACTAAGCGCAAACTAAAGAAAGAACCTAAGACTGTTTTATCTACAAAAGAAAAGGCTGATATTGCAGATGATGTTACAGCTGATGTGGGTAAAGCAGACCCTGCTGTCATGGGTCTTGCCCTAAAACTGTATAACGAATACAGACAGGGTGGCATGGATCACGACTCTGCTAGGAACGCTTTTTCCTCGGCTGATGAATACTTAGATGCTGTTGATCAGGCTACAGATTTAGACTTCGCCTTAAAAACTGGTCAGCCTGTAGCTGGAGAAATGGTCGCTGGCACCATGACTGAGCTAGGGCCGGGTGTTGTTAAATCAAAAGCACCACTTGATATCAACGAGTTCAACAGAGTTGTGCAGGTTATTAAGTCTATTGCCCCAACAGCTAGGATAGAAGTTGCCTCACAGCTTTTTGGCCCTGCTAGATCAATGGATGATCCCAATTTACAGACGGTTGAGATCAACGGTGCGCAAGTCCCAATGCAAGAAGCGTTAGGATTACAGGCTGGTAATCTTGTTGCCGTATCTCTAACAACAGATGGTTTCTTAGATACCAACAACCGCGCATATCACGAAGCCACACACTTCTTATTTAACAACGGTTTCTTCAATGCGCAAGAGCTGAAAGATCTACAAGCTAATGTTGGGCGTATGCAAGACATAGTACGCAGACAGCTTGGAGATAAAGAGTTTAACAGGGCTATGGACGGTCTTAATCCATTCCAGCAGCTAAATGAGCTGGTTGCATACTCGTCTGCTTTGTATAACCGTGGCCTAGATATAGACGGCAAGGTTCCAGCAGAGTTTAATCCACCGCTGCGCCGTATATTCAGCAAGCTTCTTAAACTGTTTAAACAGCTTAGGGCAGCTTTTACGGGTGAGCGTTTACCAGCAGAGATAGAAGATATATTTAATCAGGTTCGTCAGGGTCGTGTCGGTGAAAGAACACCTGATGTTGGGCCTGTAAAAGATCTAAGAAAACAGATAGGCCCGATATTAGATACGTCTGGACTTTCTTCAAGCACCCCACTGTACATGATAAAGCAGGGGCCAGTAGCAGCTAGTACAGGTATGCGTCCATCCTTTCACTCTAAATTAAAGCGCACTCTAGGTAGTTTAGGTAATGACAAAGCGTTGCCAGAAGCGTGGGCTAGGATTGATACCGATGCTAAAGGCAAGTCATTTGTTGCTGGCAAGCTCAAGGGGGTAAAGATAGAAGAGTTTAACGACTCTGCGTTGGGTACATATCTAGCCACATTGCCTGAGAACAAGGCTGTGTCTGGCAAAGAGCTAGAAGAGTTTGTTGAGGCAACAGAGAAAGTATTAGAGATACAGATATACGGTACACCAATATCAAGATCAGGAGATAAAGACGCTAAGAGTGAGCAGACTTATAGAGATGCTTTGCAAGAAGAACGTAATGATCTTGCATATGAATCGGTAGCTAATAATGCATTGACAAGTTTAAGAATTAAAGCAGATCGATTCGAGGGTGCAGAGGCAGCTGGCAGTCTTAAAAAAATAGTCAATATATTAGTGAACGGATCGCCTAATCCAAATGTTGATAATAATGTGTTTAGCCCAGATATTGTGGATCTTATCAATAAGATAGCTTTACCCAAAGATTTAGCTCTCAAGGCTGAAATTACTCCTCAACAAAAGAAAGATAGCAGAGAGCTAGCTGGCAAAATAAAAAGAGATATTGATGATCCAAATAATGCTTTATCCCTAGTTTCATTAGGGCAAATGCTAGTAAACCTAGAGACTGCTCGTTTATATCCAACACAGGAAAACGTGGATATGAGGGTGGATTCTCCATTAGGAAGTCCACAACCATTTGACGTTGATTTTGGTGTTGGGTTAGAGCAGGGCGTTGGGTATTACAAACAGTACACACAAATGGGCGGTAGAACCTTTTTAGATCGTGTGCCGGAATCACAATACCCTGCTGGCACTCTTGATCAATACAATTACAGAGAGATTGTATTTGCCATCACATTAGATAACCCAAAAGGTTCTACATTTACACACGCTCACTTTAAAGGTGTTAGGAATCCCATATTACACGCACGACTAAGTGACTATGTTTTAGATAACGGCGAAGTTGTTCTGGTTATAGAAGAAATACAATCTGATATGCACCAGAGAGCACAAAGCTCTATGAGAGATATGGCTACTAAAGAGCTGTTTGAGATGGGGTCAATAAGATATCCCGATTTTTTTCGTTTAAACAGAGAGGAAAAGAATACTGTAAGAGAAATGCAGGATTCGTTTAGGGATGAGGTGTACGGTCAAGAGATACCCGATCTGCCGTTGAAGAATGAAAATCAAAGACTTGCATTTGCATTAGATCAAATAACACGGATGGCTGTCCAAAATGGATATGACCGTATTGCTGTCGTTGGTAGCGAGGGACACAAAGAAAGATATCGAGAACAACTCAAAGAGCATATCGATGGTATCAATATACAAAGAACGTTTTCTATAACTGATTTTACAGATAGATATCAACACAATGCGAAAAGCACTGTAGTTGATGGTGTTAATTCAATACAAATAGATATAACTGCTATCGATAATCAAGATGTCAGAGACCCATTTGGAGAAGAAACAAATGAACCTATACAGCTCGTCATTACAGAACAAGAATTATTGGATCAGGCTGATCGATTGGCTTATTTGTCAGAGGGGCCAGAGGTAGACATTGAAGGTTTGACAGAGAGATCCAGAGAGTTAGGCGGCATACCTTTGTCTGAGGCAACATCAGATGATCTTTATGATGTATCTGCTGATATGTCTCGTGAGGTGATGAGGAATGTTAAAACAGATATATCTGAGATGTTTAAGTCTCAATCTCAAGGGCGTTTATTAAATTTTTTCAACACAGTGCAAGTTGATACAAGAGAATTAAATTACTCCTTTGAAAAAGAGTTTAGCGAGGAGATAGATGTATCAGATGCTAATGCAGACAGATTAACATCAGCGATAGTCACAAGAGCATTTTCAGATGTTATGTCTCGCAAGTATCCGAATGTAGCACCGCAATTCACTGTTGCTTATACAGTGCCAGTGGTTCGTTTTGAAAATGGTCAGATGATTAAGTCATCCGTACTATCAAATGTCATTGAGTTAGGAGATCAACAGCCTGTATCTGTACGAGAGGGCTTTTTTATGCAGCCTGTGTTAGACGATTGGATTGGAGATAACACCGCTAAAATTATTAGAGATCAAATGGGTGATACGGGTTCGTATTTTGCCCCTGATTTATTGCAGAGTTTGCAAACTCGATATGCTGAGTTAGAAAACTTGAGATTACAAAAAGAAAATGGTCAGTCACTAACGCCAGAACAACTAGCATCGGAGTCTTTGCTAGATATTCCAGCAATTAAGGATATGAAAAGCAGGATTACTGGTGCTATTGATTACCCTGCTGGGTCAGGATTTGAGAATCTTTACGATAGAAAAGTACCGCAGATATTAGAGGCCAGTTTAGCTAATCTATCTGGCAACACACCCAAGCAAATAAAGAAAGCAAAGAAAGATATTAGAAATAATAACGCTAACAAGCGATTGTATTTAGGTAGTTTAGATCCTAGAAGAGTAGAAGCTGCAAAAATTATAGAGCTTTCAGAACTTGAAGATCAGCCAACAAGAATAATACCTTTTGCAGATAGAGGTCAGGACGCTGAAATTATACGCAGAATTCAGAGAGAGACTGCTGATGTAGAAGCCGAAAATCTTGCTAGAGAAGAAGAGGGATTTGCTGAAGAGCTACCTGTTACTAGCGAAAGTTTTTTTCTTGCTACTTCTAATCAACGTAATGCGCTAAAGGTATACGAAATTACCGACGATATGAGGGTGTCTGACAAACTTATAGAGTCAACAGAAATATACTACGCACAGAAGCAGAATGAAGCTGCTGCTGTCACCAATCATGGAACAGAAAACCTTCGTGGCGTGATGAAGAATGGCAGACAGAAAGCTATTAACTATGTCAATAACATTCCGTTCTTTAACACTCTTGGCGGTTTGCCACAAAAGCGTGAGTTTTACCTGAGTCGTGCTGAGTATCTGGGTACGGTGGGTAGATCTACCAAAGTTGCCGAGTTTTTGCGCGATGAGATAGGCAATAAATTCTTGTTCAAAAAGGGGCCAAAGGATCGTGCCGATACAGAGCAGTTAAGAACCACTATATTTAACTATCTGACTACTGGTGAGCCAGATGCAGAAGCGAATGTTCTGGCACAACTCAAAGCATTAGATCCTAGAGCAGCAGCTGCATCAGAAAAGGCCAAAGATCTGATAGAAAATTTAGGGTTGGAGCTAGTCAATAAAGGGCTTTTAAATCCTCGCACGTTCTTCGCAAATAAAAGGTCATATCTTCCCCGTATATACATAAAACACGTACTAGAGGACAAGAGAGACGCAGCATTTAGCTATCTAAAACCTCGTAAAGATATGACTAAAGAGTCACAAGAGTCTCTCGGTGTAATAAACGAGCTAGACCCTGCATTTTTAGTATCACGAGCCATACAAAGACCCATACGAGACTTACAGTTTATAGAGTTTATGAACTCGATTGCGGGTAACGATGCTTGGACTACTGCAGATGATCAGTTTGTTGTTGATTATATAGGCAAGAATGGCGAGCCAATCAAGGTCAGCGGTTTCTATCTAACCAATGAGGCTAGAACACTGCGAGAAATAGCAGATGCGCTTAGTGCAGCTGACCCTGATAAAGCAGCTAAGTTAACCCAAGATGCAGTAGAGATGGAGAACGCTGTTAGGGATGCATTTATAGCTAAAGGGCTACAGCCATTAGAATACTACGAACAATTAGATGATGCCGGGTTTGCAGCAGAGATACAGGGCTACGGCGATCAGTTTAAACGTGTTCCGAAAAACAAGAAGTATGGGTTGTTGTCCGGGCGTTTGGTCAGAACAGAGATATTCGATGATGTTATAGCGTCAGGAGCTATGTTGCAGCTAGGCGATGCTGCTGTGCAGGGTATTGCCTCTAAGGGTCGTGAGCTAACAGCAGTTTGGAAGACAATTAAAGTA
>Ga0209645_1001753_pt1 | contig 10660 bp, 3 predicted proteins | sample ETNvirenome_6_30_FD_184070 | JGI IMG/M metagenome (GOLD analysis project Ga0209645, IMG submission 184070) | Marine viral communities from the Pacific Ocean - ETNP_6_30 (SPAdes) (version 2) | ecosystem: Environmental > Aquatic > Marine > Oceanic | place: Pacific Ocean | collected 2013-06-19
ATTAAAAGTACCATGTAAATTGGTAAAATCACTAGGACAATTCATAATACCCAGTCCACTATTAAACTCTGCTTCGTCAATAATTTTTAATATCTCCAAACATTGTGTAGCCTGGTTTGGGTAATATATACTTATAAATTGACCTACTTGTAATGAACCATTTAATAATTCAAAAGTTTCTCCTGGGTCGAAGTTTTGTCCTTGTATGAAAAAACAACCTGTCCACCCCGCACTTGGGTTACAACTAGGAGCGTAGCGATTTCTAGCTATATAAGCGTACCTTATTCCGTCATTCGGATTTATTCTGGAGATGTTGTTCCACATATTTGGGTTGATTCCTACGTGTGACATATTTTTTCTTTTATTTCTTTTTTAATTTATTTTTATAATCCATTACATTCCCACATATAACAAACATCTTCACAATCAGATAGTGCTGTAGGTCCTGTAAATAAACCGCTACCATCTAATGGGTCTACACAACCGGTTATTGTACAATTATAACTTTCTATTGGTTGACAACAGAATTGTTGACACATAGCTTGTGATGTGTATTGTCCTGTCAAACCATAAACCTCCACACAAACACAATCAGAATCTAAAGTACACGTACAAGGTTCAAAATCCCATGTAAATCCAGCTGTTATTCCGAAAGCTTGAGCAAATTCTATAGAATTTATTTGTGAACCAGGACTAACTCCAAATCCAGAAGCTTGTGCTCCCGCTAGGAAATCAGACCAACTATAATATGGTGTATTATTTTGTACAGATATATGAGATACAGACATTAATCTATATATTCCACCCCCATTCGGTCCTATACATGGTTGTGTACCTGTTTGTGATATAGCTCCTAAGTCCATTTCGAACGTTGTAGCTGAAAATTTCAAACCACTATCCCAGTAATATTCTGTAGTCATTATTGTTTCTGCCTGCCATGTATATACTGAAGATAAACCAGGTGTGATTGTTGCTGCTGTAAATGGATAACTAAAACTTAAGGTACTAGTATTAGGTAAAGGATTACTCATAGGTATACCACTTGCTCCTAAAGTTCCTGGTGAATTAGAATCTAGTAAAGGTGCCTGAGTACCAGGTACATCTCCCTCACAAGAATAAATTGTTGTACCAGTAACACAATTCCACGAAGTTGCTGAGTAACAAGGACACGACGGATTAAGTGTACAATTAGTACAATCTAACAATGCATTAGGACCTGTAAATAAAGTACTTCCAGGTGCCGGTACTGCAGATGGGTAACAACCAATCAGTGGTCCACTTCCCACATCACAAGTATATGAACTATAAGATGGACAACAAGCCGATAAACAATCTGGTTCAGTATTGTATGTACCACCAGTAACAAATAATTCATAACAATAACATTCTTCATCTCTACAACATGGAGATGTTATTATATCACAATCTAATGTTGGTGTTAATGGGCTAAGTGTTGACGATATAGTCATACAAGCTGAACTTAAACTTTGGTTATAATTTAAACTAACTCCAGCTGCTACAGCCTCGACAAAGAAATCATTATATCTAGTATATTGTTGACCACCATTTAATAGAGGGTGTGATATACTTTCCACATACATCATTGGTAGGTACCAAGTCTGTGCTGGTAAACTAACACCTAATATAGGTGGTAATGCGAGATAAAAATCATCATAACAATCTTGCCATGGATTCTGTGTACCCATGTTTGCCTGAACTTGTGAAAAACTTAAGTGTGTAACCCCTAATACGGTTCCACCTATAGGTGAATAGAAAGTAGATTTTTTAGTTGCAAATACATCTGTATTAGCAAATTGTCTAAACCAATCTACCGCAGCGTATTCATTAACTAATACACCCATATAAGGTCTAGTATTACATATTGGTTCATAAGACCAAGTATTATTAACACAATTCCAAGATGTACCAGTTGGTCCAACACATGTACATGCCGATAAACAATCACTTAATTGTGTGTAAGTACCACCACTACCATCTATTTCAATACAATGACAAGGTGTGTATATACAAGAACAACCTCCCGCACACACTGGTATAGTACTTCCAGATGATGTGTTTAATAAATAATCTATATAAGTTAAAGACATACCAGATGATGCGTTATCTAATCCTTGTCCTATCAATCCTTGTATAAATCCATTCCAAGTGTAATAATCAGTACCATTATTTAATAAAGAATATGACATTGGTTCAAAACTTAATAACACACCTCCGTTTGGACCAACACATTGTGAAGGTAAACTAGGTGAGTTTTGTGTTTCAAAAGCTAAAGTTGATAAATCGGTATTTGGTAAATTAGTTGATACCCATTCTAAAGCGGTAGTAACACCACTATATACACCACTAATTATTGTTCTTCCACTACATGAATTAGTTTCAGATTCCGGTATACAATCATAAGTAACAGCACAACATATGTTGTATGCGTGTCCTGATGTTACGTGAGGTCCCGTAGCGTTAGGGTAAACATTAAATATATTTCCTGAACCATTATCACAAACTATATGACAAGGTTCTTCTATACATTCACAACGGGAGTGTGAAGGGTATAGATAATTCATACTCGAACCTTGAACTAGGTAGTGTGCATAAATTGCTGTTTTAACCGTAGTGTAACTATCCGCTAAAGTTAGTTGTGCACCACTATTAGTTATACCCATTCCGTTACAAGCCGCTATTAATTCTGCCCAACTATTATAAGGTCCTCCATACGGATTACCACTTGCGTTAGTAGGGATTAAACTACAAGTAATATGATTTATATACCATAATGGGTGTCCTTGTGAATTAAGACATGAATTCGGTGCTTGTTGGGTTCCATATGCTGGAATAGGCATTTTCCATGTGGAAAGTAATAGACTACTATAAGCTGGGTCAGTTATAGTATCCCACATATCGTCAACCACCGTAGCACCATTCGTTAGTGGTGTTGTTGGTGTTATTTCTATTCTATTACTACAATTTAAATCTGTAAATCCTGATGGTACACAATACCATAAAGATTGACATGTTGCGGTACAAGCAGATTCTACCAAATGAGTTGCTCCCGTATTTGGGTATTGTGTACATCCTGTTAATACAGCACCTGTACCACCACTACAAGGACTTTCACATTCCCAAGACTGACATGCTGCGGTACACGCAACATAAGTACTATAGGTACCACCAGTACCTTGTTGTGATAAACAACCATCCCAATTTAAATTACCTACTGGCCAACTAGGGTTTATGTTGTACCATGAATTACTACTCACACAATTATGTGATGTACAAGCTGTAATACAATTTAAATTAGTACTAAATGTACCACCAGTACCATAATTAGGTACGTTATATAATGTACAACCTGTTGTGTTACACATATATGAAGTACATGGTGGTAGGGTTGCTGTACCACCGGTACAATCCTCTAGAGAATCATATCGACCATAAGCTGTACTACCTGTAACAATAACACAACCAGTATTAGTACAATCCCATCTCACACAAGCTGTACTTGCGGTTTGACAATCTATTAATTGATTAAATGGGTATGAAGTATTTGTTAAAGTTTCTGCTGAAACACAACCTGTTGTGCTAGTTATACCACCATTTAAATATAATGTAAGGTCATTAGTAAATTGTGCTTGTGTTAATGGTAAATAATTAACATCATAACCCCAACCTCTTTTATCTAATTTACCATAACCTCCAGGTGAGAAACTATCTGATGTTTGCACATAAGGGTTAGATTGTGTTTCTAAGACTGTTAAATCAGCTATAGAACATAATCCAGGTGTACCATTTAAAATTCCACCATTTGCTGAGGTTCTTGGAGCTGTATTAGGGTTCCATGTACCATCTTCTACAACTTTATTACCTTTAGATATTGCAGCTACCGCATGTAAAGCGAATAGTGAATGTGTTTCTAGTAGTTGATTTGGTTGTGAAGCATATAAGAAAGAATTTAAACTACCATCGGTTGTTGCTGTAACATTTTCCCAAATAGTAGTATAACCTGTATAGTCTTGTTTATATGCAAATGTTGGTTGCCATACATAAGAGTTATTCCAGTTACTAGTACATGATGAGTATTGTGGTGTATTACCGATAACCGGACTATTACAATGATAAGCCGTTGTGTCGAATTGCCCTTCTGGTCCATTTTCATCAATAAATGTAACAATTAATATATCATCAGTAGCGTCAGCAATTGGTGGTAACCCTCTAGTTGGGAAATTTAATAGTGGAAATGCCCAGTTTGCAGCTGCATTACAGTTATCGTAGAAATTAGCGTTAATTCCTTGAGAAATTGCCCACTGCATCGCATATCCACCTAATAGGTTATCAAAACATCCAGACGCAGAACCGACTAGTCCACCAGCTGTAACACCACTATAAGCTATTCTAGGCCAACTTAACCACCTTTCATCTTGTATTAGGGTAACATATAAATTACCATTCCATCCAGGGAAATTATTGGTAAATGCACTTAAACTAATAACACCGTCTTGTACCTGTTGAACGTCCATAGAAGATGTGTCGAAGAAGGCATATACTGTTGTACCTGTTGTTAAATTTTGTTCATGACATCCCCAAGCGAAACATTCTACTTGACAACTGGTTAGAGATGTAAATCCTGAACCCACAAAAGATGGGTCTGTTGCTCCAGTACCATAATAGTTAACACCACTTACCGGACTAGCTGGTGGTGGGTTATAGAAACCACATCCAGTTGTATCTTCACAAACATATGAAATACACACACCTGTACAAGCTGATAGTTCTTGGTATGTAAATCCGGTACCTACATAAGATTCACACCCTTCACTTAAACATTCATAAGAAACACATGTCCCAGTACATAAAGCTTCAGTACTAAATGTACCACCACTACCTACTTGTTGATTACAACCAAAATTAGTACAATTATATGATACACATGCATCATCACAAACAGTAGAGTCAGTATAAGTACCACCAGAACCACCACCACCATGAATATTGTAAGTTTCACAACCTGTAGTAGAACAACTAAAGGAGAAACACGCTGCTTGACAAGATACCAGGTCTGGATAGTTACCAGTTGTTCCTGTAACACAACCCGTATCGGTACAATTCCACATTGTTGCTGCTGTGGTAGGTGTAGTACAACTTAATTCACATTCAGTTAAACTAGAATACGTACCTGTTTGTCCAGTACCTATTAATTCAAAACAACCACCACTAAAATTAAGTGGTATACTTGGTGTGTTATTTAAACTAGTACAACCTGTTGTTTCTACACATATTTGATTACATTGGTCCCAAACAGAATCTCCAGGACAATAGTTTACTTGAGTGTCGAAGAAACCTGCAGTTGTAGTACAGTTGCAAACCTGAGCCATACGACTAAGTGTTACTGTCATATAGTCAATAGCAGCATTATATTGGTTTTGGTAAATACCATTTGTTGCCATTTTAAACTGTGAACCAGCTGGTTCTTGGTTTAATGGAGCCCAATAAGTCATTATAGCTTGTTGAATCTCCAACATTGAAGCATCGTAATTAATTAACGGTTGTATACCAGTTGTTGGGTCTGTTATTGGACTAACTGTTAAACCTTCGTAGTTTAAGAAATCCACTACATCTTTCATGGTTCTAAAATAGAAACCATAGTTACTGGTACCAACTGGACATCCATCACATGTACCTTGGGAAGAAGTAACTATCTCATAAGGTTTAACCATAACTCCACTTCCGTGCATGACTGGAGTAGTGTTTGATGTTACCATTCCTTTATTACCAAAACCGAAAATCCTGAAGGACCACTCTCGTGATTGATTCCTTGCCCAAGGACCAACCTGAGTTGTACCACTTGGACACTGAGTTCCCATGGAATAACAAGAATTCCAGTGATTTCCGTTCGACATTGTATTGACAGTTGGGTAATTACTTACATATGGACTATTAGAGCTACCGTCTGTATTAGTGGTACTAGGCAGCGGTACACCACCTGGACAACCCGGAAAATTACTTCCATTGAAATTAATCGTTTTATAATTTAGTTCTGCTGGGTTAATTTCATTTCTAGGTTTTGATATCCCGGTTTGTGGGTTAAAGAATAGAGCGGTACTTGCGAACCATGCCATCGGTGTAGCGTCATTCCCCGCACCAACTTGTGACAGCCTTCTAAAATCGTTGTTGTTATATTGAGTTAAGTCACCCCACCCAGGTAACTCACCTACTGGTAATCCCTGTGATAAAACAATCGAGGTATCAATAAAACTTATATTAGTCAGTCCAGCACTAGCTGGTTTCATATAATTTGGATACACATTATTCTCTGTACCTACAACACCATCAGCAGTTGGGAAAGGAATTAGTGGTAAATCTAAATCACAATCTATAGATGTAGTAACACCTAATACATCACAAGTAGACCAAATTAAATTATCGTTATAAATCTGTGCTAATTGTTGTGTTGTATATTGAGTATAATCTGTTGTTGCTGTCCACTCATTGGTTTGGAATGGACCTAATAAATCAACTACAAGTCCAGCACCGTTTACTGTTGGTAATACGCCGCCAACATCCCAAGCCTCAAAAGTAAGACTATGTGTTCCTGTAGTTAAATCAACTGGAATTACGTGAAGATTATTGAAGTGCATGTTACCAGATATACCTAAGGCAGCTGCATTATCTTTGGTATTATAAAGTTCTACACCATCAAGAGTTATTCTAAAATAGTTGTCCGCCGCAATACCAATTAAATATCTTGACTCACCACTTGTTGTTATACATTTAGAAGAACCGTACCAATGTTGAGAATATTGGTTATCAGCTTGGAACGAACTTCCCATCCAAGCCCCACATTTATTCATTCTTCCATTATTCAAATAATCTCCAACAGCACCGAACATACCATCAAACACTCCTGAAGTAGGACCAGTAAATAATGTTGTATTTAAATTACTATCATAAAAAAGAGTTCCACTTATTCCGTTATTTGGATTAACTGGTACTAAAGGTACAACTGGAACACCATTATTTATTGTTGGTGAGAAAGTGTTTATACAAACACCATTAACTTGTGTATAACCAGATGGACACACACAAGGTATGGTTTGACAAGAATAACTTATACAAGAAGCTGTACAAGCTGAAAGTGTTTCAAATGTCCCACCACTACCTAATACAGAATCACAACCATTTATACCACAATTATATGTGTAGGCACTTGGGCTTGCACAATCACTTGCTTGTGCACCACCTCTAAAACCAAATCTTCTATAAGTGTTGGGAGAGTATGTTAAATCACCAATGGTTGGGTTACCGTTAATATCAAACGCCGTGTATTGCATTTGTGAAGCTGGACCAATATGTAGGTTACTTTGGGTTACCTCATATAGTTTACCTCTAGCTGAAGTATATAATGTGTTAGTGTATACGTCTTTAATTATTGCTACCGCTCCTGATGGTACAGATACACCACCACCATTATGATTAGAGGTTGCAGCGTCTGTAATCCATGGGTTATATGTACCTATGGTTGATTGGTCAGGAACGCTATAATCTGCTTTTCTCATCCCACCTCTTTGTACGGTCCAATTTCCTAAAGTAGTTTGTGTTATAGAAGTTAGGGGAAATGTAAATCTGGAAATCATCCTAGTGATAGAACTAACATTATTTACATCACCTTGATTCCATGTTATTATAACAGAGTCTGTATAATTTCCACCAGAATATGGACCTAAAGATATACCGGTACTACCACTAGTAGGTATAAAAGGGTCGTTAGGGGTAAATATTAAATCACCCATACAAGCACTCCAGTTATTCTCTTGACCTTCTACCCATTCCCACTCTGTTATATCATTCGGGTTATTAGGGATATTACCTACGTTTAATCTAGAATTTAAATTTATTATTCTTCTTGCGATAACAGTTTTAACCAAACCACCACATTCAGAAGATGCTTCAAACCAACAATCTGTTAATGTTTTATCGTCATCGTTTGGGCTGGTTTCATATTGGTGATTGCTTAAGTCAATACCCCAGTGAGTACCATAATTTAAGTTAGGGTATGAATATGGCCAAACCCCACCAGAATCACCAGCAGGAACAAAAGTGTATGGTTGATTAGGATTACCACTAAAACTATAGACAAAATCTCCAGTATAATAATCATCTGTTTTTGCGATATATACACCACCCATATTATCAGTTATAAGTAAGTGTTGACTGTCTATGGTAGCTACACCAGCACCCATACCATTTCTATCACGATGACCGTTAGCATCAGCAGAATTAGTACTTTCTCCCAATATAGATTGACCACCACTAACTGTATTTTCTGGTGTAATACTTAATAATTGTCCTTCTGGTGTAACAAATCTATAAAAAGCAGTTGCTGCTGTAGTAAGAGTTTCTAGTTGTCCGTTTGTCCAACTCCATTCGTATTCTACAATACCTATGTTTAAAGGTACATTTAAACCCCTTTGAAAATCATCATAGGTATTAGCGGGGTTTCCCCATCCTACATATCCTCTAAATGCAACTTTATGGTCAACACTAATATACATTTTATTAGAGTTAACTGCTATATCACTACCTTGAATTCTAAGTCCACCTACATAGTAGGTCATCCCACTTTTTACATCATAAGCCCATAATCTAGACTGTACAGCCCCTGTCATTGGGCTACCTGCATTTACATCATCAAAATCAGATATTCCACCAGGAACTGTACCATCTGGTGAAACACACCTATGTGGTATCCTTGCTACTCCTGAGTTAGTATTATTATCCCAAAAACCATATTGAGCTGCACATATAGATGTATTATAAGAATTCCACGTATCTGCGTTATCTATAAAAAAGGTAGGACAATTATCTACCGTATCCCAATAAAACCCACCTTGTGTTTGTGGGTTGTTTATTCTCATACACTCTTCAAAAGTATCATAAAGACATCCTCTGCTTGAGTACTGGTAACCGGTTACCTCTTCTCCTTTGGAGCACGTAGTACATATCGCCATTTTCTATTTGTTTGTATTTTTCTTATTAGTGAAACTCACTTAATTATAATTACTTGTTTTAAAATAAATATCCCAAACATTGAGTTTGGGATATCATAAAATTGACAATATGTTAATCTAGTTTATTTTTTTTCTACTAAATGTAATTTTAGGTGTGAACTCCAGCTTATATTTTGTTGTGCCTCATAACCATTTTGGTCTATAGATAAGTCAAAAGAACCATCACTATATTCGGTAACCAACATCACAACCTGCCACTCAACTAAAATTTCTCCAGTACAACTAACTCTTTGTAAATCCATCGTTAAGTACCCATCATTATAGTAATAATTATCAATCGTCCACTCTATTAAATAATTTGAAAAGTTTACTGAGTGTGGTACCGCGTAATTACTATTTTGTGGGTATGTAGTAGTAATTAATTTTGTGGAATCTGAAAATGAAAAATTTGCTTCACCCGTATTAACATCGGTATATGAATAGGAAGTGTCTTGATTAAATGGTGTTAACTCAGAACACTCAAGACTAAATTCATTTAAAGTTATATTATATTTTTTACCTTCACCAATAAAAGTAGGTGATGATTCTACAACATACACACCATTATTATTTGTATTAGTAGTGTTGTCTACATTATTAATAGGTGGTGGTGGTACTGGAGTTAATAGGTCATCTTCTTTTTGACAAGAAGTTAAAACAATTACAAGAGTTAGAAGGGATAAAAGAGTTTTTTTCATAGTACATATATTTTAGGTTAACATTTAAATTTGTACTACAAAGATAATAAATTTTTTTAAATGAACAAAAAAAAAGGGAGAAAAAATCTCCCTTATATAATTAAAAATCTCCTTGTGGTATTTTTGCTAGTTCTTTATTTAACATTTTATGAATATCTTCTAATTTTTTAAGGTACTCTCTAAAAGTTTTACTAGCTACAACTTTTTCATCCCCTAATCTTAATCTATTCATAGGAAATTTATAAGTTAGTTTATCTTGTACTGTATAACTTGCATCCTGAGGGTTCTTTTTTAGTACTGGGAATGTTATACCTACCATTTTAGTTCCCGCGTCATTCATAATAATACTACCATATCCATTTATTAATACTTGACCTACAAATCCTCTTCTACTTTTTCTTTTTGCTGCTATTAAATTTTTAAATAAATTTACTTTAGATTTTGCACTTACAAGTGGGTCCTGTAATGCTTTAATCTGATTTACTAACTTACGTATCTCAGTGGGGTCCTGTATTTTACTTAAGGTCTTTTCTGCTTTCTCTTCACCACTACCATCACCTTTTCCAGATTCTGAGTTTTTTTCTTCAGTGTCACTAACAATTTTTATGTCTTTCATGATATCATCAACTGTCTCTTTTTTATCAGTAGTTTTTGTTTCACCAGTAGATGTAGTAGTTTCACCAGTAGTAGTAGTTTCCTCTTCTTGTTCTTTTATCATACCAAAGGCACTATTTTTAAAAGATTCATGTAAACCACGAATTCTATTTTTTTCTTCTTCCGATACGTTATAAAGTTTTTTCATAATAATTGTTTTCTTAATAAATATACGTTAAATGTAGAATATTCCAAATTAATATTGTATCTTTGTCGTATGAATATATACCTATTTGATTTCGATAATAC
>Ga0209645_1001754_pt1 | contig 10654 bp, 5 predicted proteins | sample ETNvirenome_6_30_FD_184070 | JGI IMG/M metagenome (GOLD analysis project Ga0209645, IMG submission 184070) | Marine viral communities from the Pacific Ocean - ETNP_6_30 (SPAdes) (version 2) | ecosystem: Environmental > Aquatic > Marine > Oceanic | place: Pacific Ocean | collected 2013-06-19
ACTAAGAAGCTTCCTGCTTCGACTTTAGTTATCTCCATCACTACTGTACCTTCAAAGGTTTTGAAGACGTTACTACGTAGGAAAAATAATGGCAAGAAAACAACAAAAGAAAAAAAGAAATAAAAAGTATAGACCTACTTATACTACTGGTGGTCGTGTAGATATGAGCACTGGTGGTCGTGTGTCTAAACAAGTAGGTGGGATGCCTAATGCTCCTGAAGGACCAAGTCAAGAAGATATTAAAAAGTTTTTAGATAATCAAGAAAGACAAAATCAACAATTTTTACAAGAGGGAGTTGGTGGTAGTAGAGGAAGAGGAGAAGGATTTAATGATAGAGTAGGAGATGGGGAACCCGGTTTTACAACTGCACCAACACCTGCACCGACTCCAGCTCCAACACCAGCTCCTACACCAAGTCCTCAAGAGATTGAAAAGCAAAGACAGCAACAAGTAGCGAGAGAAAGTGCTGAAGCTGCTGCAAGAGGAGAAGTTCCTCAAGCTGCTGTTATTCCTAAAGCTATTGAAGTTAAAGAGGATATACCTCAACAAGTAACAACTATGGATGCACCTACACAGGTTACAGCTACACAAGCTGCACCGGTTGCACCTGAAAAAGTTACACAAGTTGAAGAAGTTGCTAAAGTAGAAACTCCAAAAGAAGTTCAAGCTGCACAAATGGCAGCAGCAACTGTAGCACCTGATGCAGAAGTAGAAGCTGCTAGAGGGGTTATATCTGATGAATCTTTAGCTGAAGCTGCTGGTGTTCAACGAGTAGCCACAATAGAAGCTGCTGATGTTAGCATACCTGAAGGAGCATTAACAGATAGAGTTGTTGGAACTTTAAGTGAGGAAGCAAAGGCTACTGCTGCTATTAATGCAGGTAGTTCTTTAACACGTATTACAAGAGCTAAAAAACAACTTGAAAAAGCTGGATTAAGTGAATCAGATATTGCAGAACTTGGTAACGATCCGGAAGCTTTAGAAGCTAGACTCGCTGACTTTAGTGAAGAACAAAGAGGAATTATTGAAGGCTTACCAAGAGAAGCTTTAGTATCAAATCAAATTGATAGTTTATTAAGTGGTATTGAAGAAGGTGAGATACCTCTATGGGCTAGACCTGCTGTAGCTACAGTAGAAAGAATTCTAGCTGAAAGAGGAATGTCTGCTTCAACAGTAGGTAGAGATGCCTTGCTCAATACTATTATACAAGCTGCAATGCCAATAGCTCAAAGTAATGCTCAAGCAATACAAGCAAGTGTTTCACAGCAAAAAACTATTGAAGCTCAAGAATCTGAAGCAAACGCACAACGTTTACAACAAACAGCTTTGAAAAATGCTGATAATGTTTTCAGGTTAAACATGGCTCAGTTTAGCTCTGACCAACAAATAGCATTATCTAATAGTAAGTTTTTACAAACTGTTGGTTTAACAGAAGCTAGTATGGACCAACAAGGTATTATTCAAGATGCTGTACTAATGTCACAAGCAAATCTTGCAGAAGCTAATTTTAATCAACAAGCACAAATACGTAATGCTCAAGCTTTTTTACAAATGGATATGCAAAATCTTAATAATCAGCAACAAGCTAATGTATTAAAAGCTCAACAAACTCAACAAAGATTATTAAGTAATCAAGCTTCTGAAAATGCTGCAAGACAATTTAATGCTGCAAGTCAGAATCAAACTAATCAGTTTATGGCTAGTTTAGAAGCTCAAACACAGCAGTTTAATGCTCAACAAATAAATGCAGTTAATCAATTTAATGCTACACAGGCAAATGCTGCGGAAGCTAGAGCTGCACAAAGACAAGCTGATTTAAATAAATTTAATGCTCAGTTACAAACACAGGTTGATGAGTTTAATGCTAACCAAGACTTTGCAAGAAATCAGTGGAATGCTCAAAATCGAGCTGCTGTTGAAGCTTCTAACGTACAGTGGAGAAGACAAGCAAACGTAGCTAATACTGCTGCACAAAATGCAGTTAATTCACAGAATGCTCAGAATGCTTTTGCATTATCACAAACAGCTCAATCATTTTTATGGCAAGAGTTAAGAGATCAAGCAGACTTTGATTTTAGAGAAGGTGAGAATGAACGTAACAGAATTTCACAACTTGTAAATACTGCACTGGCTTCAGACCCTTCTAAGTATAATTCAAGTTTAGGAAATTTACAAAGTTTGATAGGTTTGATTGCTGGAGATATAACAGGAACAGGATAAGATTATGGGATTGTTTAAAAAAATAAAAAGAGGATTTAAAAAGATTGTCAAGGGTGTCAAGAAAGGCATTAAGAAAGTTGTTAAAGGAGTTAAAAAGGTTGTAAAGAAGATTGGAAGTAGTAAAATACTTAAAGCTTTAGCAATTGCTGCTGCTGTCGTAGTGACGGGAGGTGCTGCTCTTGGAGCAATGGGTGCTACAGCCGGTAGTGGTTTTACTGGATGGATGGTAGGTACTGGGCAATCAATTACAGGTGCTACAATAGGTGGATTAAATGTTGGTGCTGTAATGAAACCTTTTGCAACTGTAGGTAAGGCAATAGGAGCTGTAGGTTCTAAGTTAGGAGTTAATTTAGGACAGACTACAACAGCTCCTAGTACTTTCCAAGCTTCAGGAATGAGTCAACAACAAATTCAACAAGTAGTTGGTACAAACCCAGCAAAACTTGCTCAACAAACAACTGCCGGAGGTATAAATCTTCCGTCAACTTTACCAACTGCACAAACAACTGCTGGAGGTATAAATCTTCCAGCAAGTTTACCAAGTACTCCCGGTGTAACAGGAACGGTAAGTCAACAATTATCTCAAACAGTTCCTCAAGGTTTAGGAGTATCTAGTGCTGCACCAACTGCATCAACTGCATCAACTGCTCAAGCAGCTCAAAGTTTTGCATCTAGGTATCCAAAAACTACAGAATTTTTAACTAATGTTGGAACCAATGTGGCAGCTTCTGTGGCTACTGGTTACGCAATGCATAAATTAACAGGTGATCCTGATGAAGTAGGATCAATGGCTGGACTAAGAACTGAGGGTGCAACTGATTTTGATCCTTTAAGAGTTTATGCTGCTGAAAGAGGCATCGCAGATACAGACATTTCTAAATACTTTACTTTTTCAAATGCACCTGAAGGTGGTAACATGCCACTATATACACAAGCAACATTGGAGATAGCATAATGCCACAACCAAAAAGAAGAGCAAGACCTATTGTTTCAGATAATATTACTGATGTAGCTGCTCAAGCAGTCTTAGATGGTTTAGATTCAGGATATACAATTGATGAGATTGCTCCTGATCAAGGACCTAAGATAAGAGGTGAAGCAAAATTTGATCAAGCAGCTTTAGATGAGATTGTAAATTTATCAGGACAAGGCGGTCCTATTCCGGGTCAAAGTTTAGTCAATGATCCTGATCAACCTTATCCTTGGGAACAACCCCCTGAATTTTCTAACCCTAGAGATGCTTTGGATTATATGGTTGGTTTAATATTTCAACCGGATGCAATGAAAGAAATTGTTACAGCTTTATCACGAGGAGCTGCTGTAGCGGATGTTGCATTGGTAATGTTATATGCTAAATTTATTGAAGGTAAATTTAATCCCGATGTATTATTGTTATTAACAGAACCTCTTATGTATGTAATCATGGCTATTGGTGAAGAAGCTAATATTAAATATAATATAGCAGATAGTAATGATTTAGATGAATTAGATGAAGACGATAGAAACGAAGCATTTGAAGAAAAAGTAAATGAGTTCAGAACTGTATTTGAAGATATTAAAAATGGTGCAGTTAGTAAAAAAATTGAACCTTCTAAAATTACAAGCGGTGTAGTTCCTCAAGGTATTCTTGATAGAGTAAAAGAAGAAGGTGATGAAATTAGAAGTTTATTAGGTAAAGGAGAGCAATAATGGCACAAGAAGATTATTTATCAGGTTCATCATTTGGGCAACTTGCTGGTACATTACTAGGCAAAAAGCGTAAAAGAGATAGAAAAGATTTTCAAAAAGCTTTATTAGCTAGTGCTATTTTTGAAAGTTTTGGAGCTTTACAAAAGCAACAAAAGCAAACTATCATTGATAATGCAGAAGATGTTAAAGAGAAATACAGTGACATTTTTAACATGAACAAAGCAGAATACGATTCATACGCTAGTGAAAGAGACGAAGTTAAAAAATATTTAGAAAATAAAAAAGTTTACTTAAACGAAAATGTCAAAAGAATTATAGATAATACTGATGAAGTAAGTGCAGCTAGGGTAACATGGGATGAGGTTGATGATCAGCCAAAAGAACTTCGTGATAAAATGTATGCTGCATATAACAAAGAATATAAAGATTTACAAGACAGGATGGAAGCATTGGTTCTTAATCCAAAAGTAAGCATAAAAACTTTTGAACAATTTAATAAGAAAGCTGTTGATGAATATAGAGCAGCATTAAGACTTGTTGAAGATGATCCAACTAAACAAGGATTAATAAGAAGTGCTTGGAATAGAATTTTTAAAAGTGAAAAAGACCCTGTAAGAGCAGAAGAATTAAGAGAAGCTGGTTTGGATGTTACAGGTAATATGGTTTCTACTAACTCAGAACTAATTGAGTTACAAAATGCTATGATTAAAGCAAAAGAAGATAGATCAACATTTAGAGATTCACTTGATAAAGAGATAAAAATTAATAGTTTTTATAAGCCACTGGTGTTTAAAGATAAAGAAAAAAATATGGGTCAGATATATGGTGAAACAATTGGACCATTAAAAACTTATTTAACTACGTTAGATGATAAGTATAAAAATACAACAATAGACTTATATACTACAATAGTAGATACAGTGATAGCTGAAAAGCCCGGAATACCTTCTAAATATATACAAGGTGAGGCACTAAATTTAATTATAAAAGATAAGATAGATATTGATAAATATTTAAATGCTGAAGGATTGAGAGAAGCTAATGGTAAATTATTGATAGAAGAATATGAAGAGCAATCAGATAGTCAAAGAAAAGAAGCATTTGAAAATGATCCTACACTCTTAGCTAAAGTAGTTGATGCTTACAGCAAACAAGGACAGTCAGCAATGGCTGGACTTATCAGTGATGAATATAAATATATTTATGCAGGAAGTAAGCTATATATTCCTAATGCTGCTGAAAAACAAAACATAGTTGAAAAAATAAAATCAAGACTTGATCCTAAAAAAGATAAACTTCTATTAAATAAACCGGAAATGTTAGGAGACATTGCTAGTGACGTTGCGATTGCTATTAATCATTACACAACTAGAGTAAATCGTGAGTGGCAAAAAGAAGGTTATGATGAGACTCAACTTCTTAACGGTGCTATTGATTTTGTTTTTAGAAAAATAGATAGTGGAGAAAACTTGTTAAATAGTAAAATGACAAGTATGGATTTACAAGGGGTTAGAGGAGAACCATTTAGCCCAGCCTTAATAGATAGTCTTCCTAAATTTATTAAAGAGTTAAAAAATGAAGGAAGGACTGATGATTTTATAATATTGAGAGATAGCTATATTCAAGAAGTTAATAAACTTTCAGAGTTTGATGCTGATGAAAAAGAGGAGCTAATTAAAAAAATTAATGATTCCTTTGAAGATCAAAATGTATCTTTAGAAAAAGTAATTGTCTCTTCTAGTGGACAAACATTTACTGGTGATTCTATTGTAGAAAATAATCCTAAATTAAATGAAGTAGATTTTAATGCTAATCCTTTAACAGGAGGATATTTCTTAAAAAACTCTAGAACATTGTTAGATATTATGGATTTAGAAAGTTTAACAGATAAGCAATTAGTAACTCTTTACTTTGATGCTCAACCTAAATCAGCAGGAGGTAAAACTAGATTGCATGATAAGTTAGGATTACCCGAAGATATTAGATTAGCAGAAAATGAATTAAAAACATTAAAACTGCGTAGTGATTTTAGAAACAAAATTAAGAATGAGCTTGAACAAAGAAAATATGATGGACCTCTTATGATGGCTAAAGCAGAAGATTTTGAAACAATTCCTCAAGAATGGTGGAATCAATATATGATTAAAAACCCTATAGGAATATCAGAGCCTAGAGGTGCTTTAGAAAGAGGAACTAAATATAATCCACAAGGGTAATAAATGTCTTATAATATTTTTGATAGACCTGAGTCTGTAATAGGATCACGTTCTTTTGGAAGAAAAAAAACTTTAGACGATTTAGAAAAAGATGAAAAGTTTTTAGAAACTTCTGAAAGATTTCTAGCTTCGGTTGGTGAAAATTCTGATGATATTTTTGAGTATCTGAGAGATTCAGATTTTAATCTATACTCAGGAATGAAAAGAGCCATGCAAAGTGGCAACTTTACAGAACAACAAAAGAAAGACTACGCATACTTACGTAAAGAATTTGATAATGCTGATCTAGGAAGTTTAAAACAATTTGCTGGTTTAATAGGTGATGCAGGTATTGATATTGCTACCGATCCTACCGTAATCGTTGCTGCACTTGCTGCACCTTTCACAGGTGGTACTTCTTTAGCCACTAGAACTGGTATAGCTGCAACAGGATTAAAGACTGCTAAAAACTTTATAGGTCCACCAGTACCACCAAGTTTGGCAACTGGAGCACTTAAAACTGAAGGAAAAAAATCTGTTAAGAAAGCAGCTACTGTTGCAGGTGCTGAAGTAGGTGCTTGGTTAGGTCTTGATAATCATTTCAGACAATCTACTGAATTAAATACCAATCTTAGAAAAATGTATTCTACTCCTGAGTTAGCAGGGTCGATTGCTCTTGGAGCTTTAACAGGTGGACTCATAGGTGGCGGTATACAAAAAGCAAACTTATTCTACAGTAAAATGAATAGGTTATATTCTGATCCTGATTACCTTAAAACTGAAGCCGGTAGTTTTGCTGATAAAGTTTATAAAACTTTAGAAATTGGTGATAAGATAAAATCCAAAACAATTGGAGCAGCAACATCTATATTAGATACTAAGGCTAAATTTTCTCCTATCGCAAGAACACTAGGTAAATTATTTAGAGAAGACTTTGATAAAAGATTAGGAACGATTACTAGAGAAAAAGTTGATTTAGGTCATGGAGAAATATTAGATAATTTGCGTGGAGAATATCATGCACTTTTTGATGAAGCCACTGCTCCATTAAGAAAAACTGGTGTTATGAGTGAAGCTAATGAGTTACAGGTTATTAAGCTTTTGAGAGGCGATGATCCAGCAAAATATAGTAATGATGTTCAGCAGGTTGCATTAGATTTAAGAGTATTACTTAATAGAGTTTTTGATGATGCCATAGATGCTGGACTTATAAAACCTGATAGAAAGTTAGAAGATTATTTTCCTAGAAGTTGGAATAGGAGAGCTATTCAAGAAAACAGAGATATATTTGAAGAGTTATTGGTAAGTGAAAAAATTGTCAAAGATAGAACTAAAGCAGCAGAGCTTACTGATGAAATGCTTAATAAAAATAATGAGTTGTTTTCATCACACTCTATATTATTAACACAAGCTAGAGCTTTTAAAGATTTAAATGAAAATGTATTTGAAGATTTCTTAACAAATGATTTAAATACGTTAATGAATTATTACATGAATGCTGCTAATACTATACAGCACAAGAAAAGTTTTTTACTTGAAGGGTTTTCACGTAAGTCTAATGTAAATCAATTTATAGAAAGATGGATTACTCCGATGGACAGGGAGTTAAGAAAAGCAAGAGGGGGTAGAGGACTAAATAGAGCAGAACGAAGAGATATTGTAAATCTTTACAAGTCTGTTACAGGACAAGTAAATTATTTTGATAGCGGTTTAATGCAGGGAGTTTATGATGCTACAAAATTAGCAAATGCTATGGCATATTTACCACTAGCAACAGTATCCTCTTTAACTGAGGCTATGATACCTTTAACAAAAACAGGTGGCTCTGTAACTGCTCCAGTAAAAGATGCATTGAAGGGTGTAAAAGAAGGACATAAAATATTTGTTCAGGACATTCCTCTATTGCTAAAACAGAAATATAAAATGACTGATTCACAAATTCAAAAAGAAATGAATCAAGTATTTTTAGCAATGGATGAAGCTTTTGCAGAAACAACTAATCGACTATCCGGAGAAGGATTACAAAATGAATTTTTGAAAAAAGTTGGTAGAGGATTTTTTAGATTTAATATGTTGATACCTTGGACTAAATCAGTTCAGTTAGCATCTTTTAATATAGGTAAAAACTTAATTGAAGAACACTTGCAAACTCTTAATAAGATTTCAAAGGAGGGAGTAGATGTAATAACTGAAACTGCTACAAAAGATTTAAGCAGAGCTGAAATTAGAAACATACAAAAAATTAAAAGTGAATTATTTGGATTAGGTATTGATATTAAAGACGGTCTTCGCTGGATTGATGATGGTGCTAAAAGAGGATTTGGTCCTGCAAGAGAGAACAATGTATTGACAGGTGAGATAGCTTATGATGATAATTTCTATAAGTCAGTTATACAAGGTGCTGGTAGATTTGTAAATGAAGTAATCATGCCTGTGGGTAGAGATAGAGCAAGAATACCTACGCTTATGACTAACCCAAAACTAGATATCTTTACACAGTTTTTAAGATATCCGACAGTGTTTAGTAACACAGTTTTAAAAAATTATATTAACTCTGTTATTGTTAATCCAAAAGTAAACGCACCTAAGTTAGGAGCATTTGCTTTGTCTGCAACAAGTTTAGCATTGGCTACAAACTATTGGAGATCAAACGAAGAAAACAGAGATAGAATTGCACAAGAAGGTTTTTCCAAAAATGATGTTACTAAGGCTTTTCAAAGAGTTGGTTTATTGGGTCCAATGGAACACGGTTTAAGATATGGTGATTCGATTGAGTACACAAAAAATCCATACGTTTCAGCAGCAGGTTTAGGTGGTCCGTTAGCAAGTGATTTAACAGGATTATTTTTAGGTAGATATGGTTTAACAGAAACAGTAGCTCGTAAAACACCTTTAATAGGTACTAAACCTTTAATGAATAAATATTTTGGTGCTAACATTTATGATCCAATTACAACTTCAGCACGAGAGATTGATAAAGAAATTGGATATAAACTAGGTATAAAAGAAAGACCACAGTCAAGAAGATATTCTCCTACTTACGAAATGTCATATAGAAGAGAATATTCTGTAGGAGGTTTGATCCCTGAAGGACCGGAAGTACCATTTACAAAGGAAGACCCTGCTGATAGAGTTAATCCATACACAGGAGAACCTTATCAAGATCAGATGGATAGATTAGGTTTCAATACTGGTGGTTTAACTGATGCAGAAGTTCTTGAAATGGTTAAAAATAAATCATGGTTTAAAAGAGCTACACAGCCCGGTGGAGAATTATACAAAGGTAAACATACTTTATTGACTACTTCTTCCGGTGATGGAGAAAAAGAGTATTTATATCCTATTATAAGAGAAGTTGATGGTAAGCTTGTAGACTTAGGTGATAAAGCTTTTAATGTAGCTATGCAGAAAAAAGATTACATAGTCTTTGAAGGTAAAGATAAAGAACAAAGGGCTACTGAAGTATCAAAAAAGATTAGTGATTTAATTATGCCTATGAGACAGTTAAATAAGAAGCAAACCGAAGGTCGGTTAGGTTTCAATACTGGTGGTACAAATATTTTTTCTAACTTAGTTGATAGTATAAAAGAAAAACTTCCTGCGGAGGCACGAATATATTATGATAAAGTTATAAAGCAAGATAAAAATCCTATAACAGAAAAAGATTTTACTGAAGAAGAATATCAAAATATTAAAAATCATTTTAAAAAGACTTTGATAAATGATATTAAAAGTGGAAAGGTTACTTTTGATGATCAAGGCAAAGCACAATATATAAGACAATTTGGAAGTAGGACTTTTACTAAACCTGTTATAAGTGGATACGATCCAGTAGAAGCTAAACCTGAAGATTTAGAGTTTCAAGCAAAAATGGGAATTGAATTCCAAAATCTAAAACCTTCTGATGGTAAGGTAAAAGATTTTACAAATGTTTTTGGGAATGCATCTTATAGTTTTACAAAAGATGGATATGAGAACTCTACAGCAAGTATTGATGATGTATATGATTTTAATTTTGAATATGCTGGTGGATTTGATAAAGACAGAGTACTCAAGCGAGGAGATACATATTCTATGATGAGTAAGAACACTAGAATTTTAAGTGATACTCAAGAAGGACAAGGACTATTAAATCCTATTAATAGAACAAAATATAGGTCTTTTCTCGGTGCTGCAAAACCTTTTGCAATACTAGATGGTAATTTTAATAGTCTAAGACCCTTACTTGAACGTTATGCAGCGTTTAGACTTCCGGATGAAGAAACTGCAAAACTATTAGAAAAAGAGTATCAGCCTGTTAATGTAAAAGTTAATATGCCTATAAAAGATATTTTTACAAAAGAGGAATTTGATAACTTATTTAATTCAGAGCAAACTAAAAGATTTAATTCAGAACAAACTACAGGAGTTAGATAGCCAATGAAATACAAATACTTTAAAGATTCAGAATTAGCTTGTAAACATACAGGTGAAAATGGCATGGATGTTGCATTTATGAAAGTGATCGAAGCGATACGTGAAGAGTGTGGTTTCCCTTTCAGAGTGAGTA
>Ga0209645_1001755_pt1 | contig 10650 bp, 11 predicted proteins | sample ETNvirenome_6_30_FD_184070 | JGI IMG/M metagenome (GOLD analysis project Ga0209645, IMG submission 184070) | Marine viral communities from the Pacific Ocean - ETNP_6_30 (SPAdes) (version 2) | ecosystem: Environmental > Aquatic > Marine > Oceanic | place: Pacific Ocean | collected 2013-06-19
TTTGGAATTGGCATATCTTATTGTTTTTCGTTGTTATCTTGATTAGCAACCGCTTGTGAAGCTGTTTGTATAATAGTAGGATCTTGTATTATTACCCCAGCATACGCTAATATTCTCATTATTAACTCATCTTGTTCGGTTACATCTAAGTCAAATTGAACAGAAGTTCCAGCAGCATATAAGTATTGACCTTGTGCGCCTGTGGTAAAACCCCATACTACATCTCTAGGTTTAGCTAAATACGAAAATGTCACATTGCTTTGTATCGTTGTAGGATACACATATAATTTATCATTCTCATATAAATATATAGGAAATTTTTCAGTGGGTTGAGTTAACGGGGAAAGTAATAATTGTGTTATCTCGTTTCTTTGTGAATATTGACCTAACTCAATATCTTTATAAAATATAGAACCCAATCTGTATAAAACATCACCACCAGCAGTGTTTAATTTAAACTCAGGGCCTACATACGCAGTTGATCCAACTCTTTGAAAAAACTGTAATTTTTGTTGTATATTTTTTACACGATCAGCATATTCTGTATCGTTATCTGGTAAACGGTATTGTTGATTTAAATCACTAGCATACGCTTCAAACATCGTTAATTGAGCTTGTGTAGCTATTTTATTAAACTCGTCTGGAGTTATATAACCTCTTTGCTGTTGATTAAGGATTAATAGTACTGTTTGATATACTGTGTTTACGTTTACCATTATATTTTTATTTTAATAAAGAGGCGGACGAATCCGCCCCTATTATTTTAATTTAGTCTTTTTTCTATAGATCTAAATACTTCTACACCTTCATCTGTTTTAAACCACGCAGCTAATGCTGAATAAGGATTTTCATCAAATGGAACTGTCATTAACTTTCTATCATTACTAGCCCAATGAATTGATCTTTGATCTTGCGACAAAGTAATTATATTTTGTTCTATTGCATTAATAGCAAAGTTTCTTAATTGTACATTTTCATCTGCAGCTAATGATAAAAATAATTTAGGATTAGTTTTTGCAAGTATTAACAAGTCTCTTCTTAATTCTTTAGAAGATAAGTTATTTACTTTTGATCCATATTCTACTCTTACAATAGCTTCAGCTATATCTATGTCCATATTTCTAGCAGCGTTTAAAGCTTCTATTTCCCATTCTATTTTTTCTAGCTCATCTTCTGCTACCATTTGTGGGACATGCTCATAATATTTAGTTTTAAGCATTGGGTGATACAAAGAAAGCAATTTCTGTAAAGCAATTTTTTCTTTAGGAACATTTAAAGTACCGTCTCTAAAAGTAATATGCCCTAATGTTACCTCTCCTTTTTGTTCATCAACAAATGGAGAACTCATGTTAGTTGCATATCTTAATTCTCTTTGAGAATTTTTTTCTGTATCAAACCACAATAATGGATGTCTTCTTGTGTGTCTACTAGGTATAGTATAAGTTAAAGGTTCTTTTTTACCTTTAAGTATATAAGTTCTATCTTTTACTTCCCAGCTATCTTTTTTAACTGGTTTTTTAGGAGTAGCAACCGCTACTTCTACTTGTGGAGTTTCTTCAACTACCACTTCTTTTTGTTTCTTTTTTTTCATGATATAATAAAATTAAATAATTAAGGTATTAGGCGCCGAAGCGCCCTTACCTATATAAAAATTACACTCCTTTGAATAATACAAAGTTGTTAGCAGCTTGAGTTACTAAACATCTTTCTGAAAGGAAGTTAACCTCCATTGCATCAAGATCTGAAGTAAATGCTCCACCTGCAGAACCTGTTAACCAAGATTTCATTCTTCTATCATCAGCTTGAGAAGCTCTATATCTTACGTGTAAGAAAGGTCTTCTGATGTTAGTTCCTAAAATTTGATCGTAAACAGTAGTAGTACCAGCAGGAACTAAAACTCCTTCAATAGAGTTTGGTCCAGTCATAGCACCACGTGTAGAAGCGTCATTTAAGTATTTCCAGTCTGTTTTATAGAAATCATAAGAACCTCTTCTAAAACCGCTAAAACCTAAGTTTAAAGCCATTTCTTCTGAGTTTTCAAATAATCCAAAAGCAGTACCACCTGCAGATCCAGCTGATATAGCAGCAAGCATATCATCAAAATCTAAAGCAGTTTGTCTATCTAAGAAAAGCATGTTTTCTTCAATAGCTCCTTGAGTATCTAAGTTTCTTAAAATACCGTCAAAGTCACTGATACCAGTAGCAGCAGCAAATCCAACTTGTACATTACCTCTGTCTTCGATAGCAGCAAAAAGACCTTGAGTACCTTTTACTTTATCACCAGCAGCAATTGCACCACCTGTATTTAATTCACCTTCAACACACATCATTTCAAGGTAATCCTCAAATCTAAGTCTTGTTTCAGACTCAGCTTTTAGATACCATAAGTATCCACCAGTTCCATCTTCTGTAGCAACTTCTACCCAACCGATTTGTGCCATATCAGAACCATTTACAACGTATTTGTTTCTAATGATGATAGGGTTGTTTTGGTATTGAGTAAATTGTGGATCAACACTAATGTATTCATTACCTGTAGCAGCACCAGCTCCAGAATAATTTGGAGTAGTAGAACCTTTGAAATATTCAGAACCGTAAACAAATACTTTTACAGCACCTACTAAACCAGCTCCTGCTAAGTTAGCAGCTGTGTAAGGTTGTACAGTAATTGTTCCAGCAGCACCTGGAGTTGAAGCAGATACAAAACATTTCGCTTCAGCACCAAAGTCGTCCATAACGACAACTGTTGATCTTGGAGAAATAACATTGTATACACCTGCAACCGCACCTGGGTTAAGTGTAATAACACCGGTACCACTAACAAAAGTAGCGTTATCGTATGCTATGTGTAATCTATTTTGTTCAGACCAGATTACTTGGTCACTTGTCATAGGAAGCTCAGCACCAACCATTCTTAAGAATCCAGATAAAGTTCTATTACCATATCTTTCAACTTCAGCTTCATAGATCTCAGGCAAATACTGTTGTGCGAAATCCGCAAAATCAGCAGCTGCTTTATCTGTCCACTGTAAATAGTTAGATTGTAAGACTTCTTGCGTTTGACTTGGTACAATAGTACCAAATTGTGGGGTTAAAGCCATTTTTCTAAATTTTAATTATTAAATGTTCGTTTTTTGATTTTCAATTTTGATGAATCCGCTCCACTTACAGCTTTTACCTTAAACCCTTTAACAAATACGTCCCCACTGGCAACCTGCCTCGGCGCTTCTGTAGCTGGATTCTTTGATTGTTTGACTAAGTTTTTAACTCCGTCTGCTTTACCTTGCTCATAAAAATGAGAAGCTAGTTTATCAGCATTCATCGCAGCATATAAAGCTTTATGATAACCAGCCATGTCACCAATATTTCCTTCTTTATCTAAAAATTTATTAACAAAGTTTTCAATATTAGCTTGTGTTTGGCCAACTTTTTCAGGATCTTGAACTTTATATCTAAATTTTTTATCTCCTACTGAATAATCAAAACCTTTGAATTCATTTTGGAATAAATCTTTAGTTTGAGTTCTAAAATTTTCCTGAGTTTGCTTTATAGTTTCTTGCTGTTTATTATAACGATTGAAAAAATCCATAGCCTTTTGTTGCTCTTGCGTAACACCTGGTCGCTGTTTTATTTCAGCATAGTATTTAGATTTTTTATTTTCTAAATCTTTTTTAGCATTAGCAACAGCTTCTTTATAAGCTAGTTTTTTTCTACGTATATCTTTTTGCTCATCTAACTCTTCATCATATTGATAATCTTCCATTATAAGATCAATATCTTCTGAGTCTAAATGAGGTTTTGTTTTTCTTAAGTATTCTTTTAATAACTGATCATTGTCTAGTTTAGAATAATCTTTATTAAGTTCTACATAATCCTCTACTGTTCCACCAGTTTCATTCATAAATGTAACTAATTTTTCTACATTTTCTGGTAATTCTGGAGTTTTAATTAATTGAGGTTTTTCTTTTACTTCTTCTTTAGGTTTAACTTCTTCTGTTATTTCTTCAATAACTTCGAGCGAAGATTCTTCTTTAACATCTGTATCGCTGACCCGTACTTGTTCGTCCACTTTCTTGCTATCTCCGGGTGTTTCGCCCACAGGAACTTCCTCTGTTTTTCGCTCTTGAACGGCATTTTCTTCTGGTTTTTTAGTTAAATCCATTTTAGGTACTTCTTCGGTAACCTTTTCTTGTTTTTTCTTTAAATCAATTTTAGCTATTTCTTTATTAGCTATATCTAATTGTTTTGGTTTTTTAGGTTTAACTTTTCCTTTTAAAGAAAAGTCTCCCTCTTGTTTTACTGTTTCTTCAGCCATAATATAATATAATTAAATAATTAATACTAAATAGTTGGTTGTTGCCCACCTTGAGCTTCAAAATCAATAGGTAGAAGATCATTTTGTCTTTGATCTATCATTTGACTTTGCTGTGTGCCAGCTATTCTTGTTCTTTTATCCTTACGATCTTCAATCATTTGCTCTTTGTTTGATTCACGTTGGTTTTTCATTTGCTCTAATTGTAACTGATAATTAAATTCTTCAGCCATCAATTGTCTTTTTATTTCCGCCTCAGTTTGCATACGCTGTATTTCAAATTGAGACTTAGCTTGTTCTAAGTTAACTTTTTCAGCAGTTAAAGCTTGTTGTTTTTGAACCTCAGCTTCAGCCGCGTGTTGTGCTGCTTGAGTATTAGCTTGAGCTTGTTGTTGAGCTGCTTCAGCTTGCATTTGTCTTTCTCTTGCTAACTTACGTTTACGTTTCATTTTTAGCATTTGATTTGCTAATTTTAAATTACGTATTTGTCTTATTTCTATTGCATCTTCTAAATCAATACCTCCTCCAGACAATGCTATTTGTATATTTTGTTCTAGTGTAGCTTTTTCTTCTTCGTCTGGTTCTAAATCTAGGAATATACCAAAATCATGAAGATTAAGAGTATCTATTTCTTTTAAAGTAATAGCATTGAAATTAGTTATACTGTTTTTTAAAGATTCTGCAGTTAACGGATAATCTAACATATCTCCTACTTTTTTAGAAATATTTTCACAAGCTCTAAGAGTTAAAAACAAACTAGCGTTATTAATGTGTTTAGTAGCTATATTAGATGCTTGAGCAGCTAGTTTTTGTAAACCTACTAAAGTATCTTTATCCTGCAGCGTTCCGTCTCTAGCTTCGTTTAATCCGGTCACATCTCTTATCATTTGTAAATAATAATTATACGTGCTAATTAAACTTTGTATTTTTGCTTGACCACCTGATGTTTGTAATTCTTGAACTGGTATCTTACCTCTATTTAATTCACCATCTTGAGTCAATGATCTACCTACAACAGAACCCGTTTGAAAATACATGTTCAATGCTTCAGCTGGATTATAATTAGTACCGTTTCCTAAATCAACCTCAGCTAACCCATCCATATCTAAAAACACACCATCCGGTACCATTCTAGCTATAACTTGTTGAAGTTTTAAATGAGTTATTTGAATCATGTCTGCAAACCCAGTAATTCTATTCACAGTAGAATCAATTCTCCCCTTATACATTCTTGGAGCACATATAGCATAGTTCATTTCTACTTTAGTAGTATCAGCCATTGGTCTAGTCATGTTAGGACATAATTCCCATCTTAGCATTATATCAGTACCTAAAACCTTAACACCTCTATATAATGTTTCTATAGTTCTACCTACTCTTTCAAAATTTTCATTTTGTGGTGGGTTAAATGTGTCTGGTTTTTCAATAGCTTTAAACAAACCATTAGGAGTTTCTTTAATTTTAAATACTTGATCACTATATGTTTTATATTCAAAATATAATAATGGAACAGCGCTTTCATCCCAAGGTCCATTACCATATCCGTACATATAACTTTTGTTGCCTTGATATTCTTGAATTTTTAATAATTCATCATCTGAAATATTAGGAAATTGTTTAGCTATTTCTGGTAAAGTAACAGCTTTAAATTCGCCTACATAATAAATATCTTCAAAATTAGGATCTTCTGTATAAGAATATACTAAATAAGCTGGATCTACATAATCAACGGTTATTCCATTAGATATATTAAAATCTGTTTTAACAGCTCCTATACCACATGTAACTAGATCGTAGTTAACTCTTCTTCTTATTAAATCCCATCTATTTACATCTAGTACTTGATTTATAACTTCTTCTTCTGCAATCTCCACGCTTTGTTTGTATGATAACTGCATGTGCAACTCTAACTCATCAGGTGTTTGAGGCATTTGAGCTTCCGGTATATTTGTATTAAATAAATTTTCACCTAATTGAGCATTTATTTTTTCCATTGTTTCTCTAGCAAAAATATCTTGAGCTAATAACTCTGCATAATTAGTTCTTTTTTGAAGAGATGCTGGATCTTGAGCAAAAGCATTTATGTCATAATCTTTATTAGAAATACCATTAGTTAATATGTCTACAAATTTAGAAATAATAGGAACAGGTTTCCAGTCTAAATTTAAATAAGATAAATCACCGTTGATAGATAATTCATCTTTATATTTTTGAGTAGGTTGTTCTCCTCTTGCGTATAATCGTAATCTATTATAATTGTTCCAACTAGTTAAGTATCTATTACCATTAGTTCTACCTTGGTTGAACCACTCCTGCTCTATAGCTTGGGCCACTTGCTGACCATATTCCCAGCTTGCTTTTTCTGCGTCACTAACCACTTGGCTAGGGAAAATACTACTACCGTTGGTGTATATACTTTTCATTTAATCTATAATTTTTGATAACTGACCCTTATTATCATATTTTTTTATTCCTAAGTCATAATTTTGTCTAATAAGTTTAGGCACAGGTCGATATTTATTTTTATTACAAGCCATTAAAGCTAGACCTGAACTAATAGAAGCATCATGAGTTGTTCTATTATTTATATCAAATCTTGCCCAATCTTCTAAAGTTCTTTGAAAATAAACATCACCATAACTACCATCATCTCTTAAACCTACATAAGTTTCAATATAACTTTCTATTGCAGCCGCGTGAGCCTGCTTAATATCTTCACTAGAATTAGGTATACCACCTATTTCTCTTTCTGTAACAGATAATTTATTATATATTTTATCTGGTCTATTCATACTAAAACCTCTATACCCTCTTCTTTTAAAATGATATAAAAGTCTAGGTTTATTATTTTCACACAATAAAGGCATACCGTAAAATATACAAGCCATTAATACATCTTCAAAAAATATTTCAGCTGTTTGAGGACGCGCTATATATTCTAAAAAGAAATGATTAGGAGGAACGTCTTCCATACTAAACTTAGTTAATCCATGTAGAGCTCCTTTAGAACCTCTTTTATCTACTGTTCCTGATATATCATAACTATCACACCCGAAAGCTCCCAAATTTTCATTACCTGGATATTTTTTACCTAACTTACTTATTACATTGTTTTGTAATCTTTGCGGTGGAACCCAAGATATAAAAAATCTTCCATTGTTTTGTGGTGTAAATATAACTTGAGTATCTTTTATACCACCCAACCATTGAAAATTACCTTGAGTTACTACATTGGTGTTTTTTAAATCAGAATTCCAATCTATTTGTTCATAAATTTTAGTTAAATTAAATAAAGAAGATTTTGCTTCATCTCTAAAAGCGTGTTCTTCTGTTCTTGGAAACTGTCTATAAAATTCATTTAAAGCATCTTGATCATCTTTTAATCCATCTACTTCGTTTTGCCAATAATTTATAACACCTAATGTTATAGGTAGTCCATGTGGTCCTTTAACTAGATCTTTCGGAGTGTCGAAGACAGGTATTCCATAAGAATCAATGTATCCTTCGTAATTCCATTCCATAGGAATGAACAGAGAATAGAGTCCCGAACGAGTCTGTCCGTTGGCATTTCTTTTTGTGACATCTGAATTATAATATAGTTTTTTAAAGTTATCACCACCCTTGTCTAAAGCATTACAAGTTGATCCCATCATACATTTTCCAATAATTCTAGAACCTAATCGTAAACAAGTTTTTGTAACACGCCAGTTGTTAAGAATATTATTTGGTCTTTCCCACTTACCAGATTCATCATGTACTAATAATTTTAGCTTTTCACCATCATAACTATTATCACCTGTGTTTTTCCAGTCAATTGTAGTATCTAATCCTTGTAATTCTGTAGTAGATTCATTAGATATAAGTTTACGCCTTGTTAATTTAGTAGCTGGTACTCTATATGCTAACTCTGTTTTAGGTCGATCCATACCATCTTGAATCGGTTTAAAAAAGAAAGGATAATTAACTGATATTGGTACAACCTTATCAGTAAACATTGTTTTAGCATCAGGACCAGACTTAGATAATATACCATATCTTGAATCTGAATTAAGTGTTGCTAAGTTAACAGTTTCGCCTGAAGCCATAAATGAAAAACCAGAACGTCTGTTTTTAAGATAACACATACCATAACATCTATCATCAGCTTTACATGCTTCCCAAAATATAAAAAATATCCTATTGGATTCTCTAAAATCTGGTTTACCTACATCAATTTTACTCCACTGTAAATACATGTATTGAGTGCCAGTTATGTAAGTAGGTTTGTCATTATTATAAAACCAAAAACCATTTTCTCTTCTAGTAAATTCTTGATCAATATAATCATACCATTGTTCTTTAAAATCTAAAGGATATTCTTCCCAATCAAAAATTGTTTTAATTCTTTTTAATTCTTTAGGTAATGGTTTAAATTCAAATCTATTTGATTCAAATTTATATACATCTTCTTCTAATGGTAAAGCTATAGTTAAATTTTGTATTTGTACAATCTCCCCTATTTTACCAGTTTTACTAATAACTATAACATCGTGTTCTACATTGTAACCATATTTCCATTTTTTATACTTATTATTTTTTTTAAGTATTTTGGGTTTAATATAGTTATCTAATATTTTATATAAACTTTGCTGATACATTACTTAGATCTTCCTTCTGCAAAACCTTTAAATTCTTTAGGTTTTTTTGTTTCTTCCTCTACTTTACCATCAATAATATTTTGCTCTTCATTTATTCTAGCTAAAATTTCAAAAGCATCAAATATGGCTAGTTTTTTTGTAGCAGCAGCGTTTTTAAGTCTATCTGCTGAAATATCAGGTCCAAATTCAATAATAGGTTCTTTAGCAACTTTAATTAATTCTTCAACTGCTATGTGTCCAGCTTGGATTATATTCCCTTTTATTTTTTTTATTTCCATATTTAATTACAATATCATTTGATTTCATACAATAAAGACGCTCATCATTTATCATAAACTCCCATTCAGCGCCAGGTTTAAAACCTATCATGTCTTCTGGGTTTATTTTTAACGCTTCTAATGAACTATTACCAATTTTTAGTATTCCAACACAAGGATCTTCTTTTCTATTTAAAAGAGGATTAGAATTTTTTATTGGTTTTACAAAGCATCTATCACCAAAACTAATCCATTTACTTGTGTTTTTATATAAATATATTTGATCTATAGCAACAAAATACATATTATTTTTAAAATAAGATCTACTGTTTTTTTGTTTGCCTTGCATATCATAAAACCTTCTAAAAATATTTTGATGAACTATTATTGTATCACCTTTTTTAATAGGTGTTTTAATAGCCAAAGGAGTTTGTAAAACTTTAGCATAACGATTTACAAATTTCCAAGATTCAATTTTAGTATTTAAAACTAAATCTTTATCACCAATTTTTTTAGTATTATCATATCTATCACCAAGAGGTTCTACAATAAAATCATAAAGACTTCTCATTAATATTCAAGATCGTATTCAATAGATATTGCCATGTTAGAATTAAATTTCTTCCAAGGCAATACCTCATTATCTTTTTTTATATGTATGTTGTATGAATTATCTGTATTATCTAATAAAATATGAGATATTTCATGACCTCCATATACTTGTTGACCTACAGAATAATGCATTGCGTCATTTTTATAATCAGCTCCAATGCTAATTTTTCTTATTACATTATTCATTTTCTTTTTCAATGGTCTCAAAAGTACCATCGCTCAAGTTTACACTGATAGTTCCGTATTTTTCTTCTATTTCTTTTTTTACCTCTTCTAGCTTTTGATTAACACCAGCTATTTCATGTAATAAAGCGTGTTTTTGAGTTTCTGCTATACCTACGTTTGTAGTTAATCTATGTAATTCATTTTGATTATCTACTATAACTTTTAATTCTTTTTCTGTTAATTTTTTTTCTTCCATTTTATTTTATTTAATTTGTCATTAACCAATATCTTTTATAAACACTTGAATGATTTGACTTACCTTCAAATTTACAGTGAAGTTCACCTTCTATAAATGTATAAGTAACATGTGTTTCAAAATTATTAGTTTTGTTATACAATCTTGTTTTTATATAGTTGCTACCTTCTTCTATAACAGTTTCTTCTAATGTTTGGTTTTCTGCAAAAGAAAAGTTAACAACTTCATATCCTTTTTGTTCATTATGTAGTATTACTACGTAATAAGAAGTTTGATCACTAGACCAAGCTCCTCTTAATTTATCACTTAGCTCGTGACTTTGTATAGTTATACTAAAAAGCATAACTAAACTTAATAATAAGTTTTTCATAATATTTAATTTAATTTGATTTGATATTTATATAATTACTT
>Ga0209645_1001756_pt1 | contig 10646 bp, 8 predicted proteins | sample ETNvirenome_6_30_FD_184070 | JGI IMG/M metagenome (GOLD analysis project Ga0209645, IMG submission 184070) | Marine viral communities from the Pacific Ocean - ETNP_6_30 (SPAdes) (version 2) | ecosystem: Environmental > Aquatic > Marine > Oceanic | place: Pacific Ocean | collected 2013-06-19
GATAGAGGATTGAACTCCTCATACGGTTGCGCTTACTACCCATGGGTCAGAGCCAGAGACGCCATCAACGGTGCCTTCCTTTGGCTCCCACCATCCGTAGCAGCCATTGGCACCTTCTCTAGCTCACAGCGTAAAACACAAGTTTGGTTCGCACCAGCTGGTTTCAACCGAGGTGGACTAACAGAAGGCTCCGCAGGCATTCCGGTTGTCGATGTAGCTCACCAGCTACGCCGCAAGGATCGTGACGATCTTTACGCTGCGAACATTAACCCAATTGCTAAGTTCCCAGCTGAGGGTGTTGTAATCTTCGGACAGAAGACACTACAGGTCACACCTTCTGCTTTGGATCGTATTAACGTTCGTCGTCTAATGATCTTTATCAAGAAGCGCATCTCTCAGATCGCATCTGGCTTGCTCTTCGATCCAAACGTAAATGTAACTTGGGATCGATTCAAGGCTCAGGTAAACCCATTCTTGCAGTCGGTGAAAACAAACTTTGGTCTTTCCGACTTCAAGGTTGTTCTTGATGAAACAACAACAACCCCGGATTTGGTAGATAGAAACATTATGTACGCAAAGATTTTCTTGAAGCCTGCTAGAGCAATCGAATTTATCGCGATTGACTTTAACATCACGAGAACCGGAGCGGCTTTCGAAGATTAAAATAAACCGGGGGGTTTCATTCCCCCCGACTATATATTTATAGGATAATAACAGGAGATTATATAAAATGGCATTTTGGAACTTAGCCGAATCAGAACCAAGAAGACAACATAGATTCCTACTGAATCTGCCGTTGCTAACAGAGGCGGGACAAGGAATTAATGTGCAATACCTTGCAAAGACTGTAACAAAGCCCGCTTACACCATAAGCGAGACAGAACACAAGTTTCTTGGAAACACGTACTACTATCCAGGCGCCGTAACTTGGGATCCTGTAACAGCCACTCTTGTTAACTCCGTGCAACCTGATGGCAATAGAGTTTTGTACGAAGCGCTGTACAAATCTGGATATTTTGATCCTATTGACCAGAGCACTTTCTTCACCGCCGGTGGTACCCCGGGGCAAATTGGAATTGGTCCAGCCCCTGGGACTCCGAATAAAGCTTCAGCTTTGGGTGCAACCGGTGATGTTTCCATTCAAGAGATTAATGGATTTGGTCAGCCAATTGGTACGTGGACATTAAGAAGTCCGTTTATTACAAATGCAAAGTTTGGTGATTTAGATTATGCCGGCGAAGAGATACTTAATTTAGAAATTACTATAAGATATGATTATGCTGTGTATGTAGGCTCCTCGGCCCAGGTGCTTGATGTCGCTAGCGCGAAGTCCCTGACAGAAGGTAAAGCACTCGAAAGAAGCCAACAAACTGAGTAATAGATAGAAAGAAGGTGACATTTGTCAAGAAGAAATAACCCAGAGAGGCTGGGTGCTCCGCAACCGGACGCACCCGCCCCTCCACCTCAAACAGCAAACACACAAACAGACATATTTTCATTTATAAATCCAACAGAGTTTGTTGATCTTCCAAGTAAAGGAGAGCTTTACCCAGAAGGTCATCCTGCTCATGGTTTGGATTCAATTGAAATACGACACATGACCGCAAAGGAAGAGGATATCCTAACTTCCGAGTCTTTAATCAAGAAAGGCGTTGCGTTGGATCGAGTTGTCGATTCTTTGATCGTAGACAAGAGAATTAAAGCAGCCAATCTTTTGATTGGGGATAAGAACGCTTTGCTTATTGCAGCGCGTATCACAGGCTTTGGATCCGATTACGGAGTTAAGATTACTTGTCCTGTTTGTACAGAGCAAACTGATTGCAGTATCGACTTAAATGATCTGCAAATTAAGGATTTAGCTCCAAGTGAAGATTACAAGTCTCTTCCAAATGGTAACTATGAGATTGAATTTCCACAATATAACAATCTTGTTATAGAAGTTAAGTTGCTGAGAGGTGCAGACGAGCGCAAACTAACACAAGCTCGCGAGCAAAGAAAAAAAGCAAAGAAAGAAGATTCTTTAATTACAGATCAGCTTAAGGCAATTATTGTTCGTGTTATGGATATTACTGATCCTGCTTTGCTTAAGCAATTTGTTGAGCAATGTCCAACAAAGATCAGCAGAGAGATTCGTACAAAGTACGAAACAATTATGCCTGACGTGGATATGGAAATTCCATTTGAGTGCTCAAACTGCGGGTACGAGAGCGAGGTGAGCATGCCATTAACGGCTGATTTCTTTTGGCCTGGATAGTAAATATCAAGAAGGCGTATACGAAGAATTCTTTGCTTTAAAGCATCATGGTGGCTGGTCGTTAACAGAAGCTTATAATCTTCCAATACAGCTTCGCAGATGGTTTGTGAAACGTCTCGTTAAGGAATTTGAAGATCAGAAGAAAGCAATAGAGGAAGCTTCTTCATCTAAGAAAAGACATACTCTAGGATAACGAAGCCGCTTTTGAAGCGGCTTTTGTTTTATGCAACTATTTATATTTGAGGTTCTCCAATGGATAAAATTGTAATTGATTTAAATGACAAAAGCTTGCTTGAACGTAGAGGCACGTATACAGATTTTTCTTATAATATACGTCGACTGCTTATGTCTATGAATATGGCGGGCTTTGATGTCCCAACAACAATAAAAGGAACTCAGTCTCAAATAGATGCTTTTTTTCGTGCGCTCAAAAACGAAAAACGTTATATGGATTCGTATATGAAGCATGGTCTTGGAGACTCCAGAACCATGATGAACAAAAGAGACTTAGATCGAGCCGTGTCCGGCTTTGAGCGCGAAACGGGTTTGCGTTGGCCGTTTAAAAACTAGGAGAGTTTTAAATGTCCGATGATATAACCAGTGATGATGTAAAAGCTTTAGTAAAAGAACTTCAAAAGCTTACCCGACAACAAAAATCAGACTCTACTGATTCCTCACGCCGTCCAGATCTAACTAGATTTGAAACAGGCGCGGGCGAGAAAGTATCCGAAATAAAAGAACGCATTGAAACTCTAAAGAAAGAAGCTGAAATCCGTGGTGAAATGTCGCGTCAAGAAGAAAGGTCTATACTTCAGTTAGAAGAGCAAAAAAGACTAGCGGAACAAATGCAAAGGTTAAGAGATGAGAAAGCTAATCAGTTAGAAAAAATCAAGATACTCGAAGAAGAGTTAGAAGAAGCCACTGGCGCTAGAAAAAATGAGTTACAAGATCTAATAATACAAGAAAAAATACGCCTTGAAGGCATGAGTGATTATGAGGATAAGGTTAAGGATTTAGGTATAGACCTTGAAAGACTGCGCAGGGCGCAAAATGCAGCTAACAAAGAAGCCGAGCGAGGCTCCGGTAAATTTGAATTACTTTCCAATAAATTTTTAAAAGTTGAAGGCGCCGCGCGCGATTTTGCCGAACACATACCGATGTCCGTGGGTGAATTAGTGGAGTTTGGCTTAGAAATGGCGGATGCCATTAAAAGCGGAGAAATCTTTGTTGACGTTTTTAAGAAGCTTATTGCTGAAGGCTTCAATCTTTCGATGGCCCTTGATGAGGTAAACGCCAAATTATCCAGAACAAACGCCTTGTTCCAAGAGACAGGCACCATTATGGATCAACAAGCCAGAGTAATACGTGGTGTAGAAAGCTCCAACCGTATTTTGGGAGCGACCGCAGCCGAAACCGGTCAAGCGATGGGTGTCCTTCAGAGTTCAATGGCTGATTTTACAAGAATGTCTAAATCAGATCGGGAATCAATCCTAAACACTGTCACACTTATGCAAGAGTTAGAGGTTAGCGCTGGAACAAGCGCACAAATATTTGATAAGGCAACAAAGTCCCTTGGATATCATGAGAGTCAATTAAGAGGAATCGCAGACGAATTGCACGCAACCGCTCAAAGCCTCGGTGTGCCGTTTAGTCAAATCGCTGACGATTTTAACATGGTCGCGACTGAATTAGCTTTCTACGGCGAAACAGCCATTGATGTGTTTAAGGATCTTTCAAAGCAATCCAAGGCAACTGGCTTGTCAATGCAGCAGCTTCTTAAGATTGGTGGTCAAGCTTTCAACACCTTTGATGGCGCAGCGCAAAAGGTTGGTCGATTAAACGCAATCTTGGGCGGTCCGTATCTTAATTCAATTGATATGTTGAATGCCTCTGAGGCAGAGCGTATTGATCTGATCAAACAGTCGATGGACGCATCAGGTCAAATGTTTAGTGATCTAAGCAAGTATGAGCAGATGGCGATTGCTGACGCTCTTGGCGTATCAACCGAAGAAGCACGGCGCTTGTTTGGAGAGTTGTCGGCAGCAGAGGAAATGGATATCCGTCAAAAAGAAAAGATGGAAGAAACAGCCAGGAAAGCGCAAGCTACAATGGATAAGCTTAAGAATGCTTTTATGAGTTTGGTTGTTTCATTGGATCCTGTGGTAGGAAGAATTTCAAAAGTTGTTGAAGGTTTATCAAAATACATCGATGAAAACGGAAAAGCGATAAAAATTATTTTGTATTCAGTTTCTGCAATAGGAACTTTAATTGTTAAATTTTTAGCTTTTAGAAAAGCTTCGAGTTTTGGCGGTAGAGCGCTTAAATTCTTAGGGCGAGGTTTGCTAAAAGTCACTGGCTACGCTGCATCGGCAATTGCAATATTTAATGGACTTGTAGAAGCTATCAATACCTTTTTTAAGATTAGTGATGCTGGCGGCGGTCTCGGTGACTACCTAGGCGGCATAATCACTGGGTTTTTCAAAGGCGTTGCAGAAGTGGTAGATTTTCTTACTGGTGGGTTGTTGGGTGAATTAACAAAAATTACTGATGTAGTTGGTGGTCTCGGGCTAGACTTCAAAGAGGCTTGGGAACTGATTGATTTTTCATTTATAGGTGAAACAATTCTCTACCCCTTTGAAGCCGCCGGTCGTAAAATAAAAAACTTCTTTGGGTTTGGACAAGAAGGCGGCGGCATCATTAATACTCCTAAGAATCCTAAAAAAGTTAATGATATGATCCTTACTTCTGATGGGGATATGATCCAACCTAGTAAACAAGATACTATTTTCGCCGCGCAGCCCGGTGGACCTATTATGGAGAGCCTTGCGGAAGCTATGTCGCCGCTATCAATTCTCGACAAAATTACATCGCCGCTATCAAATCTTGCTGTCAAGACCAGTGAGCCCATCATGGAGAGCCTTGCGGAAGCTACATCACCGCTATCAAATCTTGCTGTATCAGTTACATCGCCAATATTAAGCCTCCTAGGGGGTGAAACAAATAATACCACTAATAACAATACCACCAATAACGCCATGAGCCAACAACCCTCCAACACTAACGTTATTGTTAAGGTTGGTGAAAGAGAACTAAGGGACATTTTCATCGATGTCTTGCGCGACACAACAGCCTCATCGGAGATAAGTGGCTTCGGTGGCAGATAAATAATCTGTCTGAAACCTATATAATGTACTAGCAGGAGATTAAAGTGGCTAACTTAAATTCAGGGTTCAACCCAACAAATAACTCATTTGGTAAAAATTTTAACATTCTTATTAAGCACTTGCCTACAAATAGAATTGTTGAGTTTGAAGGTTGGGTTACTGAATTTAACGATCAATTTGCTTCTGAGTGGAATTCTGAAACAGTGTACGGAAGAATGGATCCTCTAGTAACATTCCAAAGAACTGGAAGATCTATTTCTTTGGGTTTTGACGTTGTATCTGATAACGCAGCCCATGCTGCTCGAAACTTGGGTCATATTGGAGAGCTAATTAAATTTTTATATCCTGTGTATGATGATAAAGAACGAGGTCTTCAAACAAGATTAAAAGCAGCCCCTCTCATAGGCTTAAAATGGACTAACCTTGCTAGTAGCGCTGACAATAATAGAATGTTGACAGGTTATCTAGCGGGCGTGAATTATACTCCAGATTTATCTGTTGGTGGCTTTTTACAAGGCGGGACGCAGGAGGTCGAAAATTTTGAAACTTATAACGGCGATAACGACTTTGCGTTACCATCCGGTCCTTTGATATCAACATCGTACACAACAGTCACAAGCGAACGCGGGCTTCATTTCATTCCTAAAAAAGTAAGCATTAGTTTGCAGTACACAGTTATTCATACTCATTTAATGGGCTGGGCTTCACCAGAAGGTGCCTCGCAAATTACTTTTGGTGGAAAAGAAGCTATTCAGAACTCTTTCCCTCATACGAATAAAGTATCAATCAGTTCCGAACAACAAACAACTTTAACAGGAGAGCAAGCGCCAGCATCGCGACCGGTGGAGCAGCAGGAGGCAGATTTAGAACACATCTTCGCTGAAGATGCAGCTCAACAAAGCTTGCCCCGGGATTCATAACCTATGGCTAATAGATACGATAAAAGATCTTTATTTTTTAATAGAGAAGAGCTTTACAAAGATCTTATTAAAGAAAGAAATTTGAATAATGGATTAAGACATTATTCAACTCCTATGATAGAATATCCAACAGTAGCGCAAGTTTCCTCTTTAACAAGAATCAAACACATTTGGCGCACAGGTGATCGATACTATAAGCTAGCAATTGATAACTATGGATCTGCTGAATATTGGTGGGTGATTGCTTTCTTTAATCAAAAACCAACAGAAGCAGATTTAAAAGTGGGCGATGTTGTAGAAATCCCATTTCCCTTGGAACGCATATTAGGAATACTCGACCAGTAGGATGAAAAATGGCTAATGATAATAACCCTGATGCGGAGGCACGCGCAGAAGCTGAAAAGAAGAAAGACACACTTGAGCCTATTGATTATCAGTGCGTTCTTTTAGAGAATGTACATAGAATAAAGCGCGATAATCCAACATTTAAAAGGGTTACCCTTTTAAATGATCCGAAAGGTAACGAAGGGACTCTTATGTCTCGGATACAACACGGAGGTCGCACTGATGAAATTAGAGAAATTCTTAATCTATGCCCAGAAGTATACGCTTCTCTTTTGCCTTATTTGAGATTAAGTCGAGTCGATTATAAAAAAGATGATCCTACTACCATAGAGCAAGAGATACCTCTTGAGATACCAAATTTTTTGTCTCCAAGCGATGTTGATCAAATCACTAAAGGACAAATTGGCCGGGCGCCCGGTGCTGGCATAAAATCCTTCTCTTGGTCCCTGGATGGTGTGCAGCCTGCTGAAGTTGATAACAACATTACAGCTAATTTGGTTGTATATTTTCAGTCCTTAAGCGACTTCTTTAAAGGAGCCGAAACAAGCCCAGGTAGATATGCTGCCCAAAGACCAAATAAAGCTACATTTTTAGATTTAATAATTAACGCGCCGACTTCACGGAAAGTTGGAACTTCCAATTCAACAAAACCACCTAATGTTTGCAAGCCCACAGGAACAAACTTGGAATATGATGGCGGCGGCTTTAGAATAAAGGTGTGTGCTGGATGGACTTGCCCTGATAATTTATCAACAATGTTTCCTCATCTTGCAAATAAAGCAGAATTAATTAAAAAAGCAATTGATGCAACAAGAGTTTCTCTTTATTTGCAACAGGTTCGACATAATTTACAATTTAACCAAAACGGTAGTTTAACTTTAACGATTACGTACCAAGCAGCAATTAGCGGAATGGCAACAAGTGAAAAATTTAATATTCTTAAAACAAGCCGGCAATCTTTGCCCCCGGCTGAAAGTACAAAACTAGATGAGCTATTAGAACAACTAAAAAAAGAAAGGCAGGGCGATACTGCGGATCTAACTGATTCCCAACTAGAAAGCAAAAATAAGAAAATCGATGAATTATTAGAAAAAATAAATGATTTGCAACAAAAAGATAAAAAACTAAAATATCAAGCTTTGCTGGATGGGCTTTATCGTTCCAATAAAATCCGCGCCCTTCGTGTTGCAAATACCGAACTGATGATCCCTGATTTGAAGTACCTTACTGAGGAAGAAAGGCGAGAATATTTTAAAAATAGAGCATCTGCTTCTACAGATAAAGCAAAAATAAACTCTGTTACCGGAGTAGGATCTGATGCCTTGAAAGCCCTAGAGAACCCGGACAATGAATCAGCAGGGGACGCTGGCACAGATGCAGAAGATCAAGTTAAACAAAAATCAACACCAATTGATAGAACACAACAAACAGATATTCACTTTATGTATTTGGGCGATATCATAGATAACATTCTCTCTCAAATACAAGAAAACAATGAAATCTCTGATCTCGACTATCAGATATTTATGCAGAAAATAAAATTTATTAATTTAAATAAAGCTTTTCAATTAAGTGATAATGATTTAACAGTTCTTTCAAAATGTTCAAATGCCACAGCAGTGGCACAACTTGGTGAGCCAAATTTAAATAGTATATATGAATTACTGCCCATATCAGAAATTCCAATATCAATGGATTTATTTCAAACTTGGTTCATTGATCGAGTAATCAAGCCAGAAAGAAATAAGTATTATCTTTTACACTTCTTAAAAGATTTAACATCAACTTTGGTGACAAATGCATTGAGAGCAGGATGCTATGGGACTAAATTTAGAATATATCAAAGATTTGATATTCAGCCGGTTAACTACTCCCTTAAAAAGCCCGCAATACCTACGTCTGTTAAAGCCTTAGGAGCGGCTCAGGCTCGTCTCACATGTGATGAGGCGCCAAGCAATACAAGAAATGGTATGGTTATGTTTTCAACCGATTCTAAGGGGACTGGCTTAACAGGTGATTTCGAAAACGATCTAAGGCAAGGTATTTATCATCAGTATATTGGCGCCTCCTGTGGGTTGCTGAAGGAATTAAATTTCAGCAGAGAAGAGCAACCTTATCTAAGAGAAGCAAAAATTCAAAAAGACGGAGCGTTAGGTGCTGAGCAGTTAAGAGAGCTGTTCTCAGTTGACATCAAGATGGTAGGAAATAACTTATTTAAGAATGGACAGTTAACCTATGTCAATCCTGTGTTAATTAATACAACCGAAGAGCAGCTGAGATTGTTGGGGCTTCACGGATATTATCTGATAACCGCAGTCAAGTCGGAAGTGACAGAAGGCGGTTTTACTACAACACTGAAGGCACTTCAAGAAGGCATCGAATTCCCAACAGTTCCGCCGGCAGTACAGAGTAGTACTGATCAAGCTGAAGAACAATCTCCTTCTGACGATCCCGCTAGCGATAGTAGCGCAGGGGGCGGTGGTGGCGCTGGTCCTGCAGGAAGCGACCCGGCGCCGGCATAATAATTTGAAAAAGAGTAACAAAAAGATATTTAAAGCATGAGCCATATCATTAAGTTTACAGAACAGGATTTAACTAACCCTAGAGGGTCTAACGGACTATCGTCTTATGCAGCATATTATCAGAGATTGCTGTATCGAGAGGAAATATATCCTGACGTCAACTATCGTCCTCTTGACTTATGGTATGATAAAGTATACTATGGCAGAATCGACAGAAAGCAGAACACAATTTTACCTAATTCTAAAAATCTGAAACAATTAAGACCCGGCATGTTTGCATTGGACCATGTTGTAGACCAGTTTTTTGCTTTTCAAGAAAAAATGAGATTTGCTCTAAACTCAGGAGTGTGTCTATCGGATGGTAACCCCTTAATAACAACCCCTGTTGCCAAAAAAGCTTATGTAAATCCAATCCCATCTTATAATGCATATTTAAATTCTATTTTCTCTACTTTTACATCAAGATTTCAAAGAGATACAAATCAAATTACAAATTTTGATACATTTGCAAGCTTAATGATGGATTTCTTAATGGAAGCATCGCACTTTGTTCCAATCACCTTGACAAATTATCTTCTCGGAGATTTGGGATCAATTTTTAATGCTGGAATCGTAATTGCATTGGATGTAGCCGATCCCGGCGATGATAATTATAAGTATGAAGATTGGCTATCTGATCCAAACTTTGATTTTTATGTGACAGCTGCTAAAAAATATGGCTTTATTGTTGAAAAGAACATTCCTTGGTTAATGGTTGCCGATCTTTTTTCTGAGCAAACTGTGGAATCTTTATTAAACTATAAAGATAGTAATGGATATCCTATAACAGAAGAAAATTATTTTGATTATTATTTTTATAAAACGTTCACAACAGATATGGATTTATTAGTTAGATTTATTATTAACTCATATACAAGATATGTGCAGCAAAACCCTCTTTACGAAGAAATGACTTTTAACTCTTGCGGAAAATTTAGAATAGATGTTTTAGATCGCGCCACAACAGTTAATACAGCATTTTTAACCGATAAAAGAATTGTTGATCTATACTTGCAGCTAAGAAGCAATGAGGCAGGAACACCAATAAAGTTAGATAAAAAGTTATATGATGAACTTTATTTTTCGTATCAGTTCCGACCAAATAAAACTCTTACGAATATGGCCAATGCTGCAAATTATATTAACGGTAAGTATACAAACTATATTTACAGCGCTAGAGAGAACCTTCTCAACAAAACCAACGAAAAAGTTCTTGACAACCCCGAACCATCTGATACACTGACAACAGACTCAAGCGTTTACTAGGCGCTTTACGGGAGGTAACTTGCTTTTTCAAGTTCTTGACGCCAAACGCGATTGTGTTGGCTATTTCGCTGAAAATCAGATAAACTCTACGACGGATCTTCCATCAGAAGGTGGCACTTGGGAATATTCTAGTCAT
>Ga0209645_1001760_pt1 | contig 10642 bp, 13 predicted proteins | sample ETNvirenome_6_30_FD_184070 | JGI IMG/M metagenome (GOLD analysis project Ga0209645, IMG submission 184070) | Marine viral communities from the Pacific Ocean - ETNP_6_30 (SPAdes) (version 2) | ecosystem: Environmental > Aquatic > Marine > Oceanic | place: Pacific Ocean | collected 2013-06-19
ATGACTTTGAACCATGGGAATCGTTTACAAACCCTAATTCTGAATCATACAAATACAGAATGCAGGAGACAGCTAACGTAGTTAAAGCAATGGTAGATGAGCAATTAAAAGATGTTCGTCAAGAACAAGCCACCAATCAATTGGAAACTCAATTAAGAGCTAAAGGCATGGATGATGAACAAATTAAAGGCTTTTTTAAATTTGCCGAAACACCTGTTAGTGAACTAGGCATTGATAACGTCATTAGGATGTACAATGCTGTAAATGAACAACCTGTAGTTAATAATCCCTTAGATGCAGTAAGAAAAACTCAACAAGCTCCAACAACAGCTGGAGTTTTACAAGGTCAACAACCTGAAGTAAAGAGTGATGCTGATGCAATGTGGGATGCAATTAAAGGAGCAGGTGGTGGTAGTGATGTTTTATAAATAAATAACTAGGAGAAATAAATATGGCAACAGTTAATAGTGGTGCATTAAGAGCGAACTCTTCTCCTCAAGCAGGTAGTAGTGTAGGTGTAAATCTAGATTCTAGACGTAAGTATGACTTTAGTGATAGAGTAGCAGATTTAAAACCTGAAGAGTCTCCGTTTTTTGTGTATCTTTCAAAAGTAGCTAAACAGCCAACTAGCGACCCAGTATTTAGGTTTTTAGAAGATAGAACTAAAATATCTTGGTCTGATAGAAGTTTCCAATTAAAAGGAAGTGTAGCAGTTCCAGCAGTAGGTAGTACAGTTAGTTATACTGTAGATACTTCAGCTGGTTCAAGTGTTGATTGGCTTATTAAAGGAATGGTTTTTGTAATAAATCATTTAGAATCAAGTGTTCCAGATAATTTGCTTGTAAGAGTAGAAACTGCTCCTGTGGACACTGGTGCAGAAACTACATTCACAGGTAAAACTATAGCATTATCTCAAACTGGTGATACTGAAACAGGTGCTGATAATGCAGTATGTCAAGTAATTGGAACATCTTTCGAAGAAGGTTCTGGGTCACCAGATGTTTGGAATGAAGAGCTAGATAATAATTATGGGTATACCCAAATTTTTAAAACAGCTGCAGAAATGACAAACACAGCAAGAGCAACTATTTATAGAGGCTATGCTGACGAGTGGTCACGTATATGGAATCTTAAATTAAGAGAACATAAAGTTGATATCGAAAGAGCAATGTTATTTGGTCAACGTGCAAGTCAAAGCAATATCAATTATACAGAAGGTATAGTTGGTCATATTATGGCTAATGCAGCAGCAGTAAATGCTGATGGAACAGCTTTAAGTTATACAGCAGGACAACCTTATTATAGAAGTGTTGCTTCTACTGAACTTACATATGATAGAATACTAAATGATTTCGAAGTATTTTACGACCCAGCAAGAGGTGGTTCAAGTAATAAACTTGGATTAGCAGGATTCTCAGTAATAACATTCTTTAACAAACTAGCAGGATTTTCAAAAGTAAATGCAAGTATAGGAGCAGGTGGAACTGATTATAATGCATTTAATTATGATATACAAAATATTAAAGGCTCATTTGGTCACAACCTTATGAAAATTGATACTGTATATGGAAGTCTTTCATTGGTTAAAGAACCATTATTTAGAGGATTTTCAACAGGTTATTTAGCAATGATTGATTTGGACAATATTGCATATAGACCACTTGTTGGTAACGGACTAAATCGTGATACTCAAATCATAACTAATGTTCAACAAGCAGATGAGGATTTAAGAAAAGACATGATTCTAACCGAAGCAGGTTTAGAAGTAACTCTTCCTGAAACTCACATGCTATATAGCTTAGAACAATAAGGGGGGATGATAAATGAGAAGCAATAAACTAAACATGAATAGTGGTGAATATGGTGGAATGCCTTTACGTATTAAGCATATATCTGCAACAGCAGGTGAATTTGGAGTAAATACCGATACAACAAGTGGTAGTACTACTATGACACTAGATTCTGAAGCAGAAATATTTGTTGGCTCACTTGTATCTGGACCTGGAATTGTTCCTGGTACAAGAGTAGCATCAATAAATACTGGTACTGCAGGTACAAATGTAATTTCAGTTGAGCTAGATACAGCAGCAACAGCAACAGCAAGTAATATAGCTACAATCCATTTGAATGGTACTGAGTTGTTAGAAAGTGATTCTGGTTCAATTATCTTAGTTCCTGACTTAGATGCAGACCATCATTTTGTATTACCAGCTGTAAAAGAAGGATTGTCTTTTGAGTTTTGGTATACAGGCACAGCAGCTGATGCAAGTGACTGGGAAATCAAAACACGAAGTGCAACTAATTACTTTATGGGTGGATTAGTTATGGATGATACTGATGATGGGTCTACTGTAGTAGTTGATTCTGATAACGATAGTAATAGTCATTTAAAAATATTAACTCCTATTGCAGGAACAAAAGTTAATTTTGTATGTGACGGATTATTATGGTATGTCAATGGTCAAGTTGTATCAGCAACTGATGCAGCAGTAGTATTCGCAGATAATGCATAAACCAAAACAATAAGGTTTAATAGTCTTTAGAGCTATGGGGGATGTCGTATAAAGGGCATCCTCCGAATCTAAAAAAATTTAATAGGAGAATTATGACGAGAAGTTATTATTGCAATACGTGTCAAAAAGTTGTTACATTTGATGCAGAAGAAACAGTAAAGAAATGCAGTTGTAGTAAAGTATTTGAATCATCTGTAGCTAAGACACATGAAATAAACATGAACAGACATTGGAGCAGACAAACTAAAGTAGAGTTTAGTCAGAGCACAATAGGTCAAGATTTAAAGGATAGAGGATTATAATGTCAACATTTGCAGAAAGAGTTGAGGCAATATCAGGAGTAGAAACAAGCGATATAACAGAAGGCTTGTTAAATACTTGGTTGTCTGAGTCTGCAAAAGAAGTTATAAATATTTTACCTCCACAAGTATTATACAAAGCTTCAGTACAAGAAGAATATTTTCAAACTCCTCCAGAAGTAGATGCAGATGGTAATATACAATATAGAGAAAACTATGACAATATAGGAACTAGTGTCCCTGAATCTAGAATATTAAATGTCGTAAGATGGACTCAAAAAGTAGGTCCAGATACTGATGGAGATGGTACTGGTGATGGACTTGTAGATGATATTCCTTATGAATGTATTGAAATTGACGCAGCATTAAGAGGAAGAACTTATAAAGATAGTGGGTACATGGAAGAGGCAACACAAGAAAATCCTGTATTTTATAGATTAAATGAAAAAGTATATATAAATCCTGTTCCAGTTAAGTTACTTAATGTTAATACTAGAGCAGAAATATCATATGTTACATATCCAGATATAGAACATGATGGTTCAAGTATAGATAATTTTCCTGTAGAAGTAGAACATTTAGTTATTTTAAAAACAGCAGTAAAAGCAAAATTTTGGCAAATAGCACAAGCTAATAAAGAAGAAGATTTAGAAGTAGCAGCATCTCATACAAATCACATGAGTGCATTAAACCAAGAATATACAATGTGTTTACAAAATTATTTAGGTGGATTTCAAATAAACATTAAAGAACAAGGTGTCGCATGACAGTAAAAGAACTTATAAGTCAAATAGAATATTTATATGGTAGACAACCTCATATGTTACTTAAAAGATATATTAATGATGCATTATTAGATATGAGTGCTGAAATTCAACATTACAAAGCTACAGTAACAGAAGATTTAGAAAAAGATAAAAGATGGTATGATATAGCAGATTCAATGATTGATATAGATAGAGTAGAAATATTAAATTCAGATAATAAATATGAAGTTATACCTGTTTTGTCTGATGGAGATGAAATACTAGAAGGAAGTACATCGTAATGTCTAGTAGAGCGACAGTAAATAGTGATTTTGCATATTACATAGATGGAGATTCTTTAATAATAGTTTATAAAGATGATTCAAGTGGTAAATATGGAACATGGGGAGGAGACACAGTTCAAGATGGTGTACGTATTCATTTTACTTCTAAATACAATGCAGTTACTTATTACGATAATAATTTAATTGATGAGAATAAAGTTGATAGTGGATTGCATGCAGCTTTATTAGATTATGTAAAATCAAGAATAGAAGAAGATAATGGCAATCCTGATAAATCAGCTTATTTTCAACAAAAATATAGAAATAAAGTTAGGACTTATCCTCATCGTAAAAGTGGTACAAGAGGAATAAAGACACCAAACTTATAACAAGGAGTAGTTATGGCATGGCAAACAGAGTCAACGAGTAGACAATTAGGAACAATAAATTCCAACTCTGTAATTGGAGGTGGAGCAGAGAATTTTAGTGATGATGCTGAAACATTAGCTATTTCAGGTCAATCGGATACATGGTTTTTAGGAGTCCAAAATGAAACCTCAGCAAGTGATACTGATTTTTTTATTGGATTAGCAAATGAAGAATCTGTAGGTAACAAATTACATATACAAAATGATGGTAAAATTGGTGTAGGAACATCAAGTCCAACTCAAGAATTAGATGTAAATGGTACTATTAATTGCACAGGGTTAGTCGTTAATGGAACTAATTTTTCAGGACTAAGTTCTTCAGCTGTATGGACTGTATCTACTAACGATATATCGTACACAGCAGGAACAGTTACAGTAGGTGATGGTAGTAGTAATAAAAGAGATTTTAAAGTATTTGCTAATGCTGCAGGAAATCATGTTGTATTAGATGCAAGTGCCGATACATTAACTTCAACAAATGTAAGTAATGTAATATCAGGTGGAAATTTAACAGTATCTTATAATAGTGGTGGTGGAGATATAACATTTGATGCTCAAAATGCTAATGCTGATTTTAAATGGGATGCAAGTGGAGCATGGAATAGTGATACAGGTTTAGCTAATTCGGCTAATAATAGTCCTACTTTGTTTTTAGGAGATGATATATCAACTGCTAATAAAGGTGTAGATTTTGCAGTAATGGGAGATACAGCTAATAAATATACTTGGTGGGATGCTTCGGCTGATACATTGTATGTTAAAGGTACATTTGATGTTTTTGGTACAACTAATTTAGATGCAGTAGATATTGATGGAGCAACTCAAGTAGATGCAACACTTTCTGTAGGAGTAGATGATACAGGATATGATGTTACATTTTTTGGTGCAACTGCTAATTCTAAATGGTTATGGGATGAATCAGCAGATAGCATGTATGTATATAAAACAGGTAGCAATTTTACATATTTAGATGGAACTGATATTCATATGGATGGTGCAGCTATTAATAAAATAGATGCTCAAACTCAATTACAAATCTTATTAAATGGAACTTTACAAGCTTCTTATTCAGGTTTAGGACTTATGCTTTTTGATAATCTAACTGTAGGAACAGCAGGAAGTGAAAGAGATGTAACAATCTTAGGTACAGATAGTGGTCAATTATTTTGGGATGCTAGTGAGCCTAGATTAGATATTGACAATGCAAAACTAGATTTAGATTTAACTAACCATAATTTTGAATTAGATACTACATCAGGATTAATTAGTATAGGTTCTGTTACAGGTGCTATTGACATGACTACTACAGGAGCTGCTAGTATAACAATACAAAGTGCTAATACTTCGGCTAATTCAATATATGTAAATGCAGCTGGTAGTGGAGCTTCAACAACATTAAATTTAACTTCTGCAGGGACAGGAACTAATGCAATAGACGTTAATTCAAGTGGTGGAGTTGACATAGATGCAGGAGGAGCTATAGCTTTAGATACATCTTCTGGAGGTATAAGTATTGGTTCGGCAAATAGTGGAACTGCAATAACTATTGGTCATACTACTTCTCAAGTTACTGTATCGGACAATTTATTAGTATCAGGAAGAATGAAACTATATCAAGGAGCAGAAGCAACTACTGATGACGGAGCAACAGCTGTAAGTTCAGCTAATATAAACACAGGAATAGTTAAGTGTACACCAACTACCGATAGAAGTAAAGCTACTGATACAGCTGCGAATTTAATATCTACTTTAGAGTTAACTGCTAATGGAGATTCTTATGATTGGACATTTATAAATTTAGCAACAGATGGAACATCTTTTGTAACTTTAACAGCAGGTTCAGATGTTACTCTTGTAGGTAATATGATAGTATCGGCTCAAGATTCGGCAGAAGATGCATTTACATCAGGCGTAGCACAATTTAGAATACGTAGAACTGCTGCAGATGCAGTTACTATGTATAGAATATCTTAAAATAAAATAGGAATACAATAAATGGAAAATAAAGAACTTCAAGAAAAACTTGACAATTTGAAAACACAACAAAAACAAATTGAAGCTAGTTGGTCAAAAATCCAAGGAGCTATAGAGTTTTGTGAGAGTTTAATGGAAAACAAAGAAGAAGTAAAAGAAGACAAAAAATAACATTTATTTTAGTCTGTTCATGCTCTTTAGCCGAGAGCTTAAAAGACACTCTTGAAAGGAGGATAAATAATGGCAGATATTTATAAGTATACCGATACAGAGGCTAGTAACCTCTCCTTAGGACAAAATGGTTGTATATTAATAGATGATGATGTTGAGCATACTGGTCCTTATGTAGCAATAACAGCTTTAACAGATGCAGTAGTAGATGTAGACCAATGTGATATGTCTTGGATAGATGATGTTGCAGATTTTACAATACCCAAAGGTGTTACTATATTTGGATTATTTGCATCTATTGAGCTTGATAGTGGTACAGTAATAGCATATAAGGCAAGTTAATGCAATTAGGAGTTTCAGCATCATTAGGAGCAACTGCTACAAGTGGAGTAGAACAACCTTCACTTGTAACCAATGCTAAATCAATAGCATTTGATGGTACTGATGACCATGTAAATCTCGGCAATAATTGGTCTTTTTTAGATGACCCAGATGCAAATGAATTTACAATAGTTGCATGGTTTAAAGGTGCTTCAGGTGCAGATGGTACAATATTTGGGAAAGCAGGTGCTGATGTAAATACTGAAAGAGCAGTTCAATTTTTTACAGATGGAAATGATTTTGGATATGGTAGATTGGGTAATACACATTTAAGTACTGGAGTTACTGTTGCAGATGGCACTTGGCATCATGCAGCTCTAGTTTCATGGAACGATGGTGGTACATATAAAGGAACAGTATATATAGATGGTGTTGCAAGGGTAACAGCTTCTACTGGAAGTGGTACTCAAGCAGATAAAGATTTTTTAATAGGTGCAAGAAGAAATACTAACAATACAGACCTAGGATATTTATTTACAGGTAATATAGATGAAGTAGGAATATGGAATAGTGCATTAACAGCTACTGAAATAAAAGCTATATATGATAATGTAAGATTAGATTTCACTAAAAATTCAGTAGGATATGCATCATCTTCTAGTTTAGCAGGTTGGTGGAGAATGGGTGATGGCACTACTACTTCTGATAGTACTACATTAAGTTTTCCATTTGTAATAGATTCTAAAACAACTACTTTAGGTCCAGAATTAGTAGTTGATGGTAGTAGTAATTGGGTTGGAAACTTTGATGTTTCAGGAGATGTTAGTTCATGGACAAATCAAGATGATACTAAAATTACATTATCCCATGATTCTGGTACGAGTGGTCTTAAAATAGAAGCAGAATCTGATGGTAAAGATATATATGCATATTTTACAGCGACAGTAGAAGTAGGCGAAAAATATAGAATAACTGCAGATAGAGTTGGTGGTAATGGAACTACAGGAGCAATTAGAGTTGGAAGAACTGTGGGTGGTACACAATATTGGAATCAATATATTTCGAATCCTGTAGGTGATGAAGAAGAGGGGACAGTCTTTACAGCAGCTGTAAATACTACTTGTATTATAGCTTTAAAAACTAATGCAAATAGTACATATATAATATTTAATAATATATCTTTGAAAAAGATTACTGCAGGTAATATTGGTATAATGACAAATATGGTATCAGGAGATATAGAAAGCGATGTACCATCATAATGACTAGATTAGATAATAGACATTGGGTAATAATAACTTTATCAGATTATACTGATGATGAGTTGCAAGAACTAGTTGTTAATGCTATCCAAACTAGTATAGAGACATTAAGAAAATCTTTAGATGGAACTAAAGCTATATTAAAGTGGGATGGAGATACACCATCAGCATTTAGTTCTATGACTATATATAATCACAATCAAATTTTAACAATATTAAAAGGTTCTGATTGGACATCAGACGAAGGAGAATAAATGGCAGGTGGAAAGCATAAATACACAGTAGTAGAATCTCAAAATACAGGATTAGGACAAGTAGGTTCTGTTTTTTGTGACTCTACAGATAATATCACACCTAGTAGTGGAGTATTTGTAGCTATAACTGTAATAGAAGATGTTACATTTACTACATTAACTCCAGAAGATGGAGCAGGTGAAAAGTTTATAGGTACAGGTACAGCATCTACATCAGGTAGTGGTACTGGTAATTTATTTATAGATTCAAGTAACACATTTACTGCAGGGACTACTATATTCGGAAGATGGAGTTCTATTACTTTGGCAGGTGGTACTATAGTAGCTTATATAGGATAAATAATGAGATTTAGTCTAGGAGCTACAGTATCTCAAGTTGCTACAGTTATTGGAGTAGCTGCAAGAGGAATATCTTATCTTAAAGATAATCTTAAAGTATATTTTGACTTTAAATCTAGTAGAGCTAAAACATTAGAGTTTGTAGGTACAGGTAGTACTTTGTTTGATGGGTCTGATGACTATGTAACTTTAGATTCTAAATTAAATCTAACAGCAGCTTGTACTATTTCAATGTGGTTAAAGCCTGATACTATAAATTCCTACGATGCAATGTTAGGCACTTCAGATGCAGATAATTATTTAAGATTAAACACAACAGGTAAAATTAATTGGGATGGAGCTAGTGGAGGTACAACTGTAACTTTGTCTAGCAATATACTTCAAGATACATGGAATCATTTAGCATGTGTAAGAGATGATTCTGATAATATTTATATTTATTTAAATGGAGTAGAAGTAGGTACTGGTACTAGAGCAGGGACTTTTGATTACAATAGAATTGGAAACAAAGAATCTGCAAGTTATTTTGGTGGCAATATGGCTCAAATAGGTATATGGGAAAGAGCATTGTCAGCATCTGAAATCCAAAATATAGTATATAAAACATATGATGACTTAAAAGGAACTGAAAAAACACATTTATTGCATTGGTATCCACTAGATTCAGATGTAGATTCTGAAGGAGTTACTAATACATATAAAGATTCACATGGTACTAATCATGGTACTAATAGTGGCTCAACATTGAAAGATGGTATATATAATGATTATTCTCCAATTAAACCAAGAGGGTTTGATAATGCACCTACAGCACAAGCAGATTTAATAGGTAGTGGTAGTGCAAGTTTTACAGCTACTAATGATGACCATATACTATTAGCTTCAGAAACAAATATCTCTAGTGACTTTACAATAGTTTGTTGGATGAAACCTGATTCTTTTACTTATGAAGGAATATTAGGTGGATATTCACATTCTAAAACAACCTTTGCATTGCAAGATGCTGATGCTATTAGATTTAGATTAAATAAAGCAGATGATTCTAGTTATTGGTATGTTGATTGGGATTGTGGATTTGCAGATTGGACAGGTGAATGGCAACATTTAGCAGTTACAAAGGAAGGAACAACTTTAACTCCTTATTTAGATGGAGTAAAGGGAACTACAGGTACTTTAAATGGCTCAGGAGGTGTTCTTAAAGTTCAAATGATAGGAGGACATGATGCAGCTAATACTATGGGAAATGAATTTGATGGTAATTTAGCACAAATAGGTATATTTAGTTCAAAGTTAACTCAAGAACAAATACAAAGTATAAAAGAAAAATCATACTCAGAATTAAGTAGTAGTGAAAAAACAACTCTTGTTCATTGGTGGGGATTAGATGTAAATGCCAATGATGAGCATGGTTCAAATAATGGGACATTAAGTTAATGACAGCATCAATAGTATCAAACAATACAGCAGCAACATTTGGAAATTCTCCACAGAAAACAGGAGAACCATTAGACCATGCTAAACTATATTCAGGTAAAGCATTAGAGTTTGATGGGGTAAGTGATTTTTTATCTTTACCAGCTGTTAAGACATATAGTAGCACAGATTTTACTTATGCTGTATGGTTTTATTCTACACAATCTACTCCATATTTATCAGGACATGCTACTAATAATTATGTAAGACTTAGTAGTAGTTCAAATTTATTATTAAAATTGCAATGCGATGCAGGTAGTGATAATTATAATATTACAACAAATTGGAATACAAATACATGGCATAGACTTGTAATAACAAGGGAAAGCAATGTGTTAAAAAGTTATATAGATGGTGCATATCAAGGAACTGTAACAGTTGGAGCTGCAGTAAGTGAAAATAGTACTGATTTTGATACATCGTTTATAGGTAAAAGAAGTGGAACTACAGGTTATTTTGGTGGAATGATGTGTGATTTCCAATTATGGAGTAAGGCATGGCAATTAGATGATGTTACATATGATTATCTAAATCCTGAAACTTTAATAACAGGAAATGCATCAGTAACAGCAGGTATT
>Ga0209645_1001762_pt1 | contig 10637 bp, 4 predicted proteins | sample ETNvirenome_6_30_FD_184070 | JGI IMG/M metagenome (GOLD analysis project Ga0209645, IMG submission 184070) | Marine viral communities from the Pacific Ocean - ETNP_6_30 (SPAdes) (version 2) | ecosystem: Environmental > Aquatic > Marine > Oceanic | place: Pacific Ocean | collected 2013-06-19
CTAATACAACAGGTCATAATAATGCAGCATTTGGTTATGTAACTCTTACCAGCAATACGACAGGTATTTATAATGCTGCTTTCCATCAAGGATTAGTTAGTAACACAACTGGGGATTGTAATTCAGCTTTTGGTATGCAATCTTTATATAATAACACTACTGGTAGTTGTAATACAGCTATGGGGGTTAGAGCTTTATGTTCTAACACTACAGGTTCTTGTAACGTCGCTGTTGGTATCTTTTCTTTGAGAGATAATACTTCAGGTACAAGAAATACTGCAGTAGGTGGTGATACATTAAAGTGTAACACTACAGGCTCACAAAACACAGCTATGGGTTTTAACGCTCTAGCATTAAGCACATACGGAGCAGGAAACACAGCGTCTGGTTATAGAGCATTAGTGCAGAATACATCAGGAGGTTATAATGTTGCAGTTGGTAGGCAATCTATGGATTGTAGTACAGTGGGAATCTCTAATGTAGCTGTAGGTAATAATTCTAATTATAATAATACTTCAGGTAGTTGCAATGCCTTTGTAGGGTCTCACGCAGGGTTTGCAAATACAACTGGTAGTTGCAATACAGCTTTAGGTAATTATGCGGCTTTATGTCATGCTACTAATAGCAATATTGTTGCTATTGGTGCTTACGCTTTATGCGGAAATTTACAGGATAGCAATGTAGCAATTGGAAGAAGCGCTGGCCAACATAATACCTCCGGGTCAATAGTCGCAGTAGGTAGAGATGCTTTACTAAGTAACACTACAGGCCTTTCTAATACTGCAGTAGGTAAAATGGCCGCGCAATCAAATACATCAGGTGTCAGAAACACAGCTGTAGGTGAATGTGCTTTACAAAATAATACCACAGCTAGTGAAAACACCGCGATGGGTTTTCAAACTTTAAGATCAACTACTACTGGTGGTTGCAATACCGGTATAGGGGATGAAGCTTTAGAATTTAATACTACAGGGGTACAAAATACAGCTCTAGGTAGAACTGCTCTGTATTCCAATACTGTTGGTAACTATAACACTGCAGTGGGTCGTTCTGCTCTACAACAAAATACAACAGGAGATAACAACGCTGCATTTGGAAGAACTACTCTGTATTCCAATACTACAGGTACCGGTAACGTTGCAGTAGGAAGTTATGCCTTATATTACAACACAAGTGGTGGTCAAAATTCAGCTGTAGGTCATTACGCGTTAAACGCTAATACAACAGGCTGCTATAATACAGCATCTGGTGCATATGCTTTAGCTAAGCAGACTACTTCTAGCTATAATGTTGCAATGGGTCGTACAGCTATGTACGAAAATACAACAGGTGCTTTTAACACTGCCCTTGGTATGAATGCTTTGAGATGTAATACTACAGGATGTAGAAACACTGCTAGTGGTTACAGGGCTTTGTTTTGTGCAACAACTGCTTGTTATAATCAAGCTTTTGGTTTTTGTGCGGGACATAATAACACTACAGGAGCTGCTAATTCATCTTTTGGTTATATTGCTTTAATTAAAACGACGACCGGAACTCATAACACGGCTTTAGGTAATGAATCTTTAGCTTGCAACACTACTGGTTTTGGTAATACAGCCTCTGGTTACAGAACTCTTTTTAATAATACTACCGGAGAAAGAAACACAGCTGTAGGTCATTTAGCAGCTGCTAATACCACATCAGGAAGATGGAACATAGCAGTTGGCGCTTGTTCTATTTATGCTAACACTACAGGTAGTTATAATGTAGGTACTGGGTATAGAAGTTTATATAATAATACATCGGGCTGTGAAAATACTGTATCTGGTTTATATGCAGGGTATGGCATTACAACAGGTGGCTGTAATGTTGCTATCGGAGCTAGATCTTTAGAATGTAATCAAACTAATAATCAAAATGTTGCTTTAGGTTACCAATCTCTAAAAAATAACTTATCTTTCGGTATGACCGCTGCTGGTGCTAATAGTTTAAACGCTAATACTACTGGTACTTGCAGTGTTGCTTTTGGTGAAGCTGCTTTATTCAAAAACACTACAGGTAACAACAATACAGCATTAGGTGTATACGCTCTTTTATGTAACACTACAGCTCCTGATAATACTTTTATAGGTAGATGTGCTGGAGCTTTAATTACTACAGCAGGATATAATACAGGGGTTGGAGGTTCGACTTTAAAGAATACTACAACAGCTAATAATACTGCAGTTGGTTTCGCAGCAATGGTAACGAACACTTCAGGCAGTGGTACTGCTTTAGGTGCTTATGCTTTATATGCAAACACAACAGGTGTTTGTAATACTGCTAGTGGTTATTATTCTTTAAGGACTAATACTACAGGGTCCCTTAATACCGCGTACGGTCATCAGACCTTGAGAAATAATACTACAGGTAGTTATAGTACTGCGTTAGGAGGATATGCTCTTTGCGCTAATACTACTGGTAGAAACATAGCCGTTGGTTTGAACGCGCTAAGATTAAACACTACTGGAAGTTGCAATACCGCGATGGGTGATCATGCACTGTATAACAATACCACGGGTTGCCAAAATACAGCTAGCGGTTGGTACTCTTTATTTGCTAACACAACAGGTCAATCTAATTCAGCTTTTGGTTGGTGCTCTTTAAGAAATAACAGTACAGGAGCTTCTAATTCAGCTTTTGGTAGGTTTGCGCTGCGAGGTAACAGTACCGCTAACTATAATAGCGCTTTTGGTGAGTCCGCGATGTATAGTAATACTACAGGGTCATGCAATACAGCTAGTGGTTTTAAAGCTTTATATAGTAATACTACAGGTGCTTGTAATACTGCTGTTGGATACGCTGCCGGGTTTACTGCAACCAACGGTCTCTTAACTGCTGTAGGCTATAAAGCTTTAACAACTGCGACAGGACCAACTTATAGTACTGCAGTAGGTCATGAAGCTCTTTGCTCTCAAACAACTGCTGTATCAAATACAGCTATAGGTTGGGTTGCAGGAAGTAGGATTACTACAGGCTCTTGTAATAATATCATTGGTACTGATGCTGGCAGAATGTTAACAACTGGAGGAGGTAATATAGCTTTAGGTAACAGAGCATTACAAGAAACCACTACAGGAAGTGACAATACAGCTATAGGGAAATCAGCGTTATGCGCAAACACTACAGGTGTTAGAAATACTGCTGTTGGAGGTTGTGCATTAAAAGATAATACCTCTGGAAGTTATAGCACTGCAGTGGGTTCTAATTCATTAATGAGTAATACCACAGGGCGCAATACTGCATATGGTCTATCATCTATGGAATGTAATACAACGGGTAGCCGCAATACCGCTCTAGGCGACAACGCATTATTTAATAATACAACAGGCAATTGTAACGTTAGTTTAGGTTTTGCCGCGTTGACTTCCAATACAACAGGTGGTAACAACACTGCGTCTGGTTTTTATGCGATGAGGTGTAATACAACGGGTAGTTTTAATGCTGCTAGTGGATTTTGTGCTATGCATATGATGACCACTGGTACTTATAATTCTGCTTTTGGATGTGGGGCTATGCGTTGCAATACTGGTAGTTACAATACAGCATTTGGTAGACAAGCGTTATTTAAAGGAACTGGTGTTGGTAATACGGCTATAGGCAATAACTCAATGGTTTCTCTCACCACTGGTCATTGTAATACTTCAGTAGGTAGTGGTGCTGGTTATTATACAACATCAGGTATTTATAATACTTTTGTTGGAATGAATGCAGGTCAGAGTAATTCTAGTGCTTCTAGAAATACTGCTCTTGGTTTTTATTCTTTAAGGCAAGCTACAACAGCAACTTATAATACAGCATCAGGTGCCTACTCTTTAGGTAGTGCTACGACTGGGGGATCTAATGCTGCCTTTGGTTATAAAGCTTTACTGAGTAATACAACAGGTGGTTATAATACAGCTTTAGGGTATCAATCTCTTTGCGCTAACACTACAGGTAGCTACAATACTGCTAGCGGTCTTAATGCAATGACAGGAAACACGACAGGTGATTACAATACGGGATATGGATTTGATTCCTTAAAGTCCAATACAACTGGTTATAGAAATACAGCATCTGGTAGATATTCATTAAGATTAAATACAACTGGTTATGATAATTCTGCTTTTGGAACATTCGCGTTAAATACAAATACAACAGGCACCTTTAATACAGCATTAGGAGTTAGCGCCAACTGTAATGCACAGACTTCTTGTTGTAATGTTTCTATAGGTTATTGTGCTCACGCTTTAGCGGGTAATAGAGTTTTGGCAACTGCTATTGGTTATTGTTCCGGTATGTGTAATAATAATGATTTCAATGTATCGGTAGGTGCTTATAGCGCAACGCATGGTACTACTGGAGTTAATAATGTATATGTGGGTTATGGTACTGGTTATTGTAATAAAACGGGCAATCGTAATACTGGATTTGGCCATCACACTTTAAGGAACAACGTTAGTGCTGATAATACAACATCTGGTTACAATGTAATGTACAGTGCAACTTCAGCTAATAGCAACACTGTTATGGGCTCAAATGGTTTAAGATTTCTTACAACAGGTAGCTGTAACGTTGCTTTAGGTTTAAAAGCTGCATGTGATTTAACTACCCAAAGTAACACGGTTACCATAGGAGCTAACGCCGTATCTTGCGGATCTAACACAACAGTTATTGGTAATAGTTCTACAACTTGTACGTACATAACATCTCCATTACATGCATGTACCTCTACGTCGGGTTGTGAAGCGCTTACAGTTGAAGGTACAAACGGTACATTATTCTCAGTAGTGGATGATTTAAGCGATTCATTAATGTCGGTTAATGACGCAGCTGGTCTACCAGTGTTAGAAGTATTTGCAGATAATTCAATGTGTGCTGGTAGATATGGCCAAGCAGATTTTGTAATAACTTCTAGCGGGTGCATGAAAGTTGCGAATGGAATTGATATTGGCAAAGGATCTGGAGGTATAGCTAGTAATACTGTAGTAGGTTCATGCGCTTTGAATAGTAACACTTCAGGTGCTCATAATACTGCCAGCGGTTACACTGCTTTAAGATATAATACAACGGGTGGCGCTAATATTGCAATGGGTAACTATGCTTTATTAAGTAATACTACGGGTGTTTGCAATGTCGGTACGGGCTATGCAGCTCTAGCCAACAACACTACTGCTGATAACAATACAGCTCTTGGCGCTTGCGCTTTACATGGTAATACAACAGGGGACAGAAATACTGCGCTTGGATTTAGTGCGCTTTTGAGCGCCACTACTGGTAATTACAATACATCACTTGGCACTCAATCTTCACTTTATACTACAACAGCTAGCAATAACGCAATTGTTGGTTTTCAGGCTGCAAAGAAGACAACTACAGGGGGATTAAATACAGTTGTTGGAAGTCAGGCCTTTACAGAAAATACTACAGGGTCTGAGAATACTGCAAGTGGGTATAAAGCTTTAACTTCTAATACTACGGGAATTAATAATGTTGCTATTGGTTCTTGCTCTTTATTATCTAATACTAGTGGTAGGCATAATGTAGCCGTTGGAACATGCGCATTAAAAAATCAAACGACTGGTTATAGTAATGTCGTAATCGGTTGCGCAGCTGGCGCTGCAGCTACTACAGGTATTTTAAATACATTTATAGGCCATCAAGCAGCTCCACAAGTTACAACAGGTTCATCAAATGTTGTTATTGGCAAATCGGCTGGATTTTACATGGGTACTACTGCTAGTCAGAATACAGCGATAGGTAGAAATGCTTTATTTAATAGCTATCACTGTAATAATAATACTGCTATAGGATATCAGGCTAACTGTGCAGGTAATATGCTAGGTCATAATATAGCTGTAGGAGCATGCGCGAATAGTAGTACAACAGTAGGACATACAGTTTGGGGGTCATCTTCAAATAACGTTTGCAACTGTGTATATGTTGCATGGTCAAATGTATCAGATTGTAATGATAAAACAGATATTGAACCATTGCCGTCTACTTATGGGGTTGATTTTATTAAATGTTTAGAACCTGTGAGTTACAAATGGGATCATAGAGATACTTACGTTAGAGAGTGTTCTTGTACATATGGAGAAAAAGATGGTAGTCTTAAATCTGAAAGATGTCACTATGGATTTATAGCGCAAGATATTAAATCTTCATTAGAGAGTTTAGGTATTAGTTTTGATGCTTTAGGTTATGATGAAGAAAAGGATTCATATAGATTAACATATGAAGAAATAATAGCGCCATTAGTACAAGCAGTTAAACAATTAATAGGTAGGGTGGAAACTTTAGAAGCTGGAGCATAATATGGGACAAAAATACGGACCAAAAATAGTAACAGATGGATTGGTGTTATGCTTAGATGCGCATGATGCTAAGTCGTATGCTGGTGAGCCTACTACTAACCTTTTACTGTACCCAGAATCTATAAATAGTGGCCCTACCCAAGAATCATGGTCAGGTACTATAACTCAAAATGCAGTTACTGCTCCTGATGGTACACTTACAGCGACTAAAATTGAAGCAACTTCTGGTTATGTTTATGAGGTAAAAGCTATAAATACAAACTATAATGGTGTTAGTTTTGGAGTTGGAGATACTATAACTTATTCAGTTTGGATTAAGATGTTAGATGGTACGCAAACAGCGTCGTATGGTCCTTATATATGGAACTATAACAATCCAACCTATGGTATAGTAGCTAGAGATTTATCAGGTTTAGGGTCTGAATGGAAGTTATATAAAATGAGCCATACTGTACAAAGTCATCAAACAAGTTTCGCTATTTCTTATTCAGCTTCAAATGGTGGTGTTACAGGTACTTATGCTATATGGCATCCGCAACTAGAAGTAAAATCTTACAATACTCCTTATGTCGAGACCTCTCGCTCAGCCACTGATGGGTGGAAAGATAGAACCGCAAACAGTAATGATGGTACATTAACTAATATGGCAGGAACTGGAGTAAGTCATTATAGAGCTGGTCAAGTAATCATGCCTGTAAGTGCTAGTTATTTAGATTTTGATGGAACTAATGATTATGTAGATTTAGGTACCACCGCAGGTAATTTTGGTACAGATCCTTTTACTGTTTCTGTGTGGTTAAAATTTGACGTTATAACAAATTTTTTTAATAAGCGAGCAGCTGACCAAGATCAGATATTCTTTGGTTTTTCTGGCGGTAAACCTTATTTCATATATAACGCCCCTAACGGAACTGATTATGGTTATACAGTATCCAATACATCTTTATCCACAGGAGTTTGGTATAATTTAGTTGCCACAGTTGATAGATCAAGTGTTTACCCTGTGATATACGTTAACGGGTCTAATGATGGTTCTTCATCTCAAAGTTCAGCAGGGTCTCCTACTACAGCAAATATGGATAATGGAGGTTCTTTGTATCTTGGAAGATGGACCTACGCAAACACTACTGATTATTTTAATGGTCAGATGTCGCAAGTATTATTGTATAAAGGCAAAGCATTAACAGCAGCAGAAGTATTAAGTAATTATAATACAACAAAAGGACGTTTTTCATGATTAAAGGTGGACCTAAAATAATAAATGATGGTTTAGTATTGTGTTTAGATGCGCATGATGCTAAGTCATATGCTGGTGAACCTACTAATAATATACAACCAAACGATGCTAGTAGCAGATTTACTTCAAGTAATACCTGGGGTACGTATAATACCAATCAGTATAATAGTAATCAATATTTTAGCATCGGAACTATTTCTTCAGTATCTAATAATATAGTAACTACATCTTCTAATCATCCTTTCCGTACTTTTGACGCAGTAAGACCTCAAACAACTGGCGGTGGAGTTAATTCTGGTACCAATTACTTTATAAAAAAACTTAGTGATACGACATTTACTATACATGCGTACAATAGTAGCCAAGATGGTACTCAAGGTTATATAAGAAGCGATGGTTATCATCAAGTCCACGAAAGCATAGCTACAGATACTCGAGTATCAATTAATTCTACTAGTTTTCCTACTATGTGGCACGGACCTGCTCATTTACCTAATACATGTCACGTGAAGGAATTGAGAGTCGGTGGTGGTTACAGAAGAGGTACAAATGCAATGAGAGTACATGTTACTAGAACAACAGGTGTTGACGGAGGGATGTCTTATGGGGTTCAACCATCTGGAGTTAGTCAAGGAGATACTGTTACATCAAGTTGGTGGGCTAGGAGTAGCTTGCCAGGAACAAAAGCGGTTAATTACTATACATATTGGGGGAGTGGATATTCTGCGAATTCGGTAAATTTTTATCCTACACAAGAATGGCAGAAATTTACTCACACATGGACAGCCAGTAATACATATAATTTTATTCAATATTGGTTTCAAGGCGCACATAGTACTCCTTGGTGGTTTGAAGTTGCTGACCTACAAACTGAAATAAATAAATCATATTCAACACCGTATGTATTACCTGCAACAGATAGATCAGCTACTAATGGCTGGGTAGATATATCAGGTAATGGTAATCATGGTACATTGACTAATATGATAGGTACTGGAGCAAGTCATTACAGAGCTGGGAGAGGTATAACAGGTGGTACTATAATGCCTGTTGCTAATAGTTATTTAGATTTTGATGGAAGTGATGATCGGGTGGATGTAACCCACTCAACCCAATTAAATAACGCCAAGACTTGGGAAATATGGATAAACATGGATTCTATACCCGCTTCAAATACTTTTAAATCTATTTTTCAAAAAAGTGCGAATTGGAATAATGATGGTAGTATATTGTTGAGTATGATTTATGGCAACTTAAGGTTTTCTTACGGAGGTTATTGGGGAGGATTAACCATAGAACAGCTTAGTAATATGAGTACAGGTACATGGTACCAAGTTGTTGGGACAGGTCAATTTTTGGGATCCGGATCAGGTGTATTAATGAAAGGGTACTTGAATGGTGTTTACAAAGCAACTTTAACAGACACCTCGGCTTTTGTTCCGACAAATACAAACTCTCTTTTAATTGGGTATGGTAACGGTGGCACTATGGACGGTAAAATAGGTTTGGTTAGAGTTTATGATGATATATTAACTGAATCAGAAATATTACAAAATTACAACGCAACAAAAGGAAGATTTTTATAATATGAGTTTTAACAATAGAAGATGGATATTTTTGGATACAGCTAATTTATCAGCTGTGAACTTCAATCAAGTACTTGAAACAAGCACAGACACAGTACGTTATAGTATTGATGGGTCTATGTTTTTTGTTAAGTATAATGTACATGTGTGGACAGAACAAGATCAGACAAATGCAGAGTCTGTATCTTCTTTAAGTGGAGAAGAAGTAATATTACCTGATCATGCTATAGGCGATGTATTAGGTAGACCTGCATGCTTTGATCTTGCTCTTGAAATCGATGGTAAGGTAGAATATACTCACTCTGAAGTATTAGAGTATCTAGCTACTGAAGCATGGTCAGCGCCGTTAACTGGTTTAGAAATTTAATATGGCATATCATAATAATCCAAGAATAGTTACTGATGGTTTAAAGTGTTGTTTAGATGTGAACGATGTAAAATCTTACACAAGTGGCAGTACATGGTATGATACAAGTGGTAATAATCATGACTGTACTCTTTACAACTCGCCTACTCTTACTAGACCTGTAACGGGAAAATCTTTAGCCCTTACAATTGACGGAACAAATCAGTGGATGAGAAATACTTCTTTACCGGGAGGTGATTCAAATTTTACTATTGAAATATGGGTTTATCATAACGGAACAGATCAAAATTCGTCTTATGGTATTTACAGTGGTGGGGCTGATTATGGCCCATTAATTTATCATCACGGTTCTGGCATGGGAACAGGTCACTATTTTCCGGGGTCAGCAAGTGGCGATTATCCTGGTGGTAATAGCGCCTCAACAGTTAATTTAGCGTGGACTCATATTGTTCACGCTTATAGTTTAACAAAAACAAATGATACTGTAGGAGTTTATCATTCTTTCAAAAACGGAGTTCATGTTAATTCTACAACTGGATTTAATTTTAATAATGCTGGACACGGAAGAGGATCAAACGGTTTTTCTTTAGGGGTATACACAACGGCTAATAATTATTACAAAGGTTCTTATGGGGCTTTTAAATACTATAATAGATTTTTAAGTGAGTCAGAGGTGTATAAAAACTATATTGCCCATAAAACTAGATATGGATTATAATTGATTTTTCTCTCATTGATATTAAAATATATTAATGAGAAAAGTACTCATCGGCACCCCTTCCCATGATGGTAGATTAGATGTTTGGTATACTAACTCTCTTCTTAATACTGTACGAGCTACATATGAGACAGAGACAGATACTTATGTACATGGCATCTATACTAGCTACGACAGCTTAATTCAAAGAGCAAGAAACTCTCTAGTTAAAATAGCTCTTGAACAAGATTACGATTATCTCTTCTTTATAGACTCAGATGTTGAATGGAAACCTGAATGGATCTTTAGATTTCTAGATTATCCAGAAGATATCGTAGGTGCACCTCTAGTAAAAAAGAGCGATGAAAAAGAAGGATACACTTGCAAAATTCTTGATAGGAAGTTAAAATATAACCAGAGAGGTGATTTAATA
>Ga0209645_1001764_pt1 | contig 10634 bp, 23 predicted proteins | sample ETNvirenome_6_30_FD_184070 | JGI IMG/M metagenome (GOLD analysis project Ga0209645, IMG submission 184070) | Marine viral communities from the Pacific Ocean - ETNP_6_30 (SPAdes) (version 2) | ecosystem: Environmental > Aquatic > Marine > Oceanic | place: Pacific Ocean | collected 2013-06-19
TGGTTCATACGATATTACTTTTACTTATCAAAGTTCTTCTTCGCAACTAAGGTGGTTGAAGAGTGTTAGTAGTGGTGATATTTTAGAAATAGACAATGTATCAGTAAAAGAAGTTTCAGTAGGCGAAATAAATGGTGCAACTTGGTCGCCTAGACAAGCTACTATACCTCAACTTGGTTTGATGGATTGGAGTAAGCCAACGATAGGTTCAGATGTAGTTACTCTAGTATCAGACCCTAACGACCCATCTAAAGATGTCTTAGATAATACTGTTCGACTTAGAGAACATAGTTTAAATTTAGATGGAATTGGTTATGCTGAGGTAGATTCTGATAGTAGTTTAGATATTGCTAATTATTCTATTGATGGTTGGGTTTATAGCACAAATAATTCAAGTGGTTGGGAGGCTATCCTTACTAAACTAACGCAAGATAATTTTGAGGTATATATTAGAAATTCTCAGCTTAGATACTTTAATAGTACAGATTCAGAAAAACTATTGTCTGCTATTACACTTAATGCTTGGACTTACTTTTGTATAACTGAGAGTAGTGGTACTTTAAAGTGTTACATTAATGATGATTCAACTCCAAAATCATCACAAACAGTAACTCAAAAATTTGCTAATACAGGAAGTGTGTATATTGGTTCACATCAATCAGGCGATTATTCAAATGCTCTTATAGATGATATTAGAGTGTATAATAGAGTTTTATCAGCAGATGAAGTTCTACAAAACTACAAAGCAGGATTAAACCAACATAAACCAGGAAGTTCATTTAGCGATGATTTCTCATCAGATTACGGATTATAAAATAAATAAAAATGGCAAAAAGAGATTATAAAAGTTCAACTTTAAGAAACGGATATAAATCCTTAGTAGGAACAAACAGAGATACTAAAGTTTCTGTAGCTTCTAGTGATAAACGAACTAGAGCTGAGTTGCTTGACTCAATAGAGGATTTGTTTCAAGGTGGAGCAGGTTCAATTAGTGCAGAGGATTTAAGAGCTATATTAACTATGATAGTATTATCAACTAAAAACTCTAGCGATGACAGGTAATTACAACTTATACTTTAGTATTACTAAAGAAGATTTTAAGAAATCTATACCTGATAATTTATTAGGTAAATATTCAATTAAGTCTTTTGATGAAGAACTTGGCGATATGATAAGAATACCTGAGTCTTGGGAAGAAGCTGAAGAGTCAGGAGCTTTTTGTTGGGTACGAAAGAGTCTTAATTGGGATAAGCCAGGCGTAGCTAACTCTGAAAAGGTTGCTATAATTAAAGGTGAGTTTTCTCTATTAAAAGGAGAACTTTCAGCTTTAATCGCTATGGGTGAGGGAAAAGAATTTCCGTATAACTCTGTAATGACAAAGCAAGAAGCTAAAGAATTAGTACAAACAAATCTATTTTTAGATGCTAAAAGCGTATCTTAATAGGCTTGATGAAGGAGTAGACCAAACTCTAGGTCATTTCACTTTGTGGAATGGCTTAGATAAGGTTTTTGAGTGCGTTACTTTAGAGTTGCCTTATGAACATAATATGACTAATATTAGTTGTGTTCCTAAAGGTGTTTATAAAGTTTTGCCAAGAACTTCGGATAAATACAAAAAACATTTTATATTAGATGATGTTCCCAATAGAAGATACATACTTATTCACCACGGAAACTATAACACCGACACAAGAGGGTGCATTTTGCTTGGCTCTAGGTTTGCACAAATCAATGGGGACTCTTTGTTGGATATTACAGCATCACGAAGGACTATCAATGATTTATTGGAAATCACCAACGGAGAAGGATTTAAACTAACTATATCTTAATTTATTATATGCCGAGGCTGCCTAAACCAAGAAGAACTAGACCTAAGAATGAATCTTGGGGTGGTGATACTTCGTTTTATCGTAAAGCACCTTGGCGAAAGATGCGAGCATATATTTTGTCGTTAAATCCATTATGCGTACATTGTACCGATAAAGGGGAAGTTACTCTAGCAGATGTAGTAGACCACATTAAACCTATTAAGATGGGTGGTGAACCATTAAAGGAATCTAACTTACAAGGGCTTTGTCACAAGTGCCACAATAGAAAAACATACTATGAAAATAACCCCAACGCTAAGATTCAGGAGTAATTATGAAAAAGTTGTATGTGAACAGCTTGATGAACAAGATATACCTTTTCAGTACGAAAGTATCAACTTATATTATGAAGTTTCAGAGCAACGTAAATATACTCCTGATGTTATTTTACCGAATGGTATTATATTGGAATTAAAGGGTAGGTTCACATCTAACGACAGGAAAAAGATGTTATTAGTAATATCTCAACATCCTGACAAAGATATTAGGATGGTTTTTCAAAGGCACACAAATAAGTTATTTAAAGGAAGTAAAACGACCTACTCTGAATGGTGTGATAAACACAACATCAAGTGGGCAGATAAAACAATACCAAAGGAATGGATAAAGGAAACAAAAAAACACCCGAAGAAGTAGCTGAAGATGTATTCGGTGATTGGATTCAAGACTTAACCGACCAAGACCAACCCGAAGCGTGTAGCATAGATGATGAAGATTGCGAGGCTTGTGGTAGCTAAAAAAAGAGAGGACTAATTGTCCTCTTTTTTAGTTGTATTCCATTCGTATCGAAACGGCTTACTTTCTTCTAGCTCGATTAACTTCTGTAGGTACACGCAAAAATCCATCGCTTCTTCTTGAGCGTGTTTAAGCCACTCTAATCGACTTAAATCTTTTCGCTCCATCGTAGTACCATATTTCTCTTTACCTATCTCAGAACGCTTTAGAATCTTAAAACAAACTTGTTCTTCTATACTGCTCATCTCTCTTTGATTATCTCGTAAAATACTGGGTCAATAGCTTTAATCTTCTCTTGGATAACACCCCAAGCTTCCTTTACCGAATTATCATCGCCTATATCTTTTCGACTACCTGTACCTGAATTAGCTACATTAGATGCGTTCTCTTTTAACAACTTATCTATCTTAGTTCTGATAGATTTATTGTCATAATACTTTGGTGTTAGTTTTTTCATATCTATTTAGTTTTAGTTCAAGAACAAATATAAACAAAAAAAAGAGAGAATCCAAAAGACCCTCTCTATTTAACCTAAACCTAAAACAAAGCTATGAATACATCACAACAATAATCAAATATACAAAACTTTTCCTTTACTATAATCTAAAAAAGTAATATACTTATAAACAAAACTCTTTCGACCAAAATCAGTAGATTCAGGCATCGTTCTCCAAAACCAATTATCTACCTTTGTTTTATTCAAATTAAATACTAATACACTATCGCAATTAAAGAAATTAATATACAACCCTTGAGCTGCCTTTTCATTCTTAGTTCTCCTTAATATCCTTTCGTACTTGTGCATCTCTAATAGCAACCCCTCACTATATTTTTTCTTAGCAAAATCTAAACTAAAATTGCGTTGCTTCATTTCGCAATAGAACTTTCTATTATCCCACTCATAAGTAAAATCCCAAAAATCGTACTTTCCCTCAGAAGGGACACAATCAATTTTATACTTACTAGCAAATTGGTCTAACAAGTTTAATTCTTTTTCAGTCATAGTATTGATAATTGTACATTAGGTTTATAACTCGAATCATATCTTTTGTTTTTACCTTTTGGATATGGTTTACTTGTGAATTTAGAATATTTATGAAATATTTTTTTTTGAGTTTTATTTCCTAAAAAATATATATACCTGTGTTTTGCAGGTCTTTCTACTTGATATAATTTATCTCCATATTTTTCTTTTAATTTTTGTATTCTATTTTTTGTAAATGCAAATTCATCCATTAATGTCCTAGAATGTTTGTTTTCAAAACCTTTTAATTTCCAATCTTTTTGAGTATGACTTTCTCCTGTATATATAAAATTACACGCTTGATATATATATCCATTATGACCTATAGACTTATCTGCATAAGATACAATTATTAAAGGTTTTGGTAGCATATTTAAACATTTAGAAACAAAAAAAGAGTTTGAGTTTTTAGGTAGATTATCATTTGTACACAATCTATTTAATTCATAAACTAAGTGCATATACTTTTCTCCACATATAGATTTCTTCATTTGCATAGGTACTGCGTTTCCAAAAGTACAAACCCCTACTAATAATTTATTTTTAAACAAACCAAATGAATAAGAAATACTTGGTAACCTTTTTAAATAATGTTTTTTTAATAACCATTCTTTATAATCATCTCTGTTTATACTATAAACCTCAAATTCAGTCATTTTTATTAAGTTTGGTTTAAATCCTTGTAGTAAGCTTCAGCTATATTTAACTCTTGCTTTAACTCTATAACAGCATTAGCCATCTCTAATTCATTCGCTTGAGCTAACAACTTTTCTCGCTTATATTGCAACATCATAAAATAAACCCAAGTAAATGCTTGACTACTTTCCTCAAGTACCTCTAATCGCTTCTTCATTTTCTCTGCTTGAGGGTGGTTAGAATAGCTCACATACTGGTCACGCATCTTAGATAACTCTGTTTGATGTGCTATAAACTTATCCATACTAGACATTTCGTCTAGGTTAGGGTCGCAATCTCTTAATAATTGGATTGACTTCATTGTAATTTCATCAGGCATAATTAAAATACATTACTAGGTTTAACTCTATTATCGGCAACTTGAATCGGGTCTACTAGACTACCATTCTCGTTAAGGTATTGAAATCTTCTCTTTTGGTAAGAGTAGAATAGACAAATCGGGTCAGGCTCAGGTGTTGGTACACCGACTAACTTCTGAAACTTAATCTTCTGAACGTGTATCTCAGTAACATTCCACTTTTCACTTTGAGGGTTACGATGAAACACAATAAAGTTGTCTGCTCTATTACCGAACATAGCCCCGTACTCTACATCAGACATATTCGGAGCAGGTCGAGTACCATCATCGTTTCGCCTTCTGTTAGCTGCTGTACCAGGATGCACAACAAGATAGAACGATACTTTATGTTTTTTAATAAATCTCCTTATGTTACTTAAAGCATCATAATAATAATCATACTTAGATTGCTTCTCTGCTGCTCTTAAATCATTAAGAGGGTCTAAAGATACACCATCTATCTGAACCACTTGCATATACTCTTCAAACGCCCCTAAGACATCTTCTACAGTTGGTGTTTCATCAAACGTAAGTACATTAAAGTGTTCATAAGCCCAATCTATCGCTCTAAGATATTCCGTTTGGTCGATTCTATCTGAGAAGTCTTTATCGGCTGTCTTACCACAATACATCTCAGCTATATCTATCATTAAATCACCTACAGGTTCGTTCTCAGGGCAATACATAAGCCACTTCCAACCATATAACTTGGCTGACATTATCATAAGAAATAATTGAGAAGTTGTTTTACCTATATTAGCAAAACCAGTCATTATAGTAAGTTCACCTTTACGAAAGGTGTAGTGAGGGTCTAACGGAGATATTCCCGTTGTTTGACCTTTGGTGTACCCTTTAGTGTAAATCTTCTTACAATAGTCGTTTACCTCTTGTTTTGAGGTTACTCTATACTTAGCCATACCTCCTTAACTTTTCATTGCGTTAAGCTGACCTCCTAAGTAATCCGAATCAGGCTTATTAGTTTTATTCCTAGAAATCCATCCCGAAGCCGACATCTTCCAATTTTTCATCTTCGTTTTACCTACTTTCCAACCTTTAGATTCGTAGAAATAGTAAAACTTTTCACCTTCATTCTTGTTGCTACCTTTCTCTTTGAAGTAGTCTATTGCCTCGGTGATGGTTCTAGGCTTACCTGGAGAGGCGTTATCTTTATCCTCTTGAGTATCTTCGATAAGCTCTAATTGTGGCTTAATATCATCTACCCAAGTAATATTGTTTTTAGTTAGTACAGATAGTATAGATTTATGGACTCTGTTGTTTACATTTAACTTTCCTCCGTACTGAAACGAAATGAATCCAGTTAAATACCATCTACCATTCTCTAACTCAACTATACGAACCTTATCTAAATTACACGATTCTAGGAAATCTGTAACATTCATTTTTTCGCCTACAATAAGTTCGAATATTCTCTTATTAGGCTTGAATATACCTGCGTGGTCACAATTATCACAAATGTATATCCAAAATAATTTATATGAATTTGATAATTCTAAGAACCAATCTTCGTTCCACTTAGCTGTATCAGTAAATCTCTTTGCCATTGTCATATCAATATTTTAGGTTAGGTTAATAAAAAGAAAGGCTCTTAGGTTTTGTATCGAAGTATTACGGGCAGTAGCTAAGATTATTAAAGGTTTAACTGCTAGTCACCTTTTGCCTTTAAATTTATTTAGAACGGCAAATCACTTGCCTTGTGGAAACCATCATCAGATGTATTAGCTGAAGCTGTTTCAACAGTTTGCTTTTCACTCGAAGTAGTAAAAATCTTCCACGCTTGTAAATCAGTATAGTACTTTCCGTTGTACTCTCTTGACTCTACATTAAAGCTAACATCAACATCTTGACCGACCTTGTTAAACTTTAATAAGTTGTCTACTTTTTCTTCTCCGAATACAGTAAAGTAAACACTCTTAGGATATTCTCCTTTAGTTTCTACTACAAATCCACACTTTTTCCAAGTGTTACCTGTACTCTTTGCTGTTCCTGTTTGTACTTCACTAATTGTTGTGATAGTACCATTTAATTCTAAGTTACTCATAATTCTCGTGTTTGGTTATTATACTCTTCAACTATGTTATAAACAAATTTAGCAAATTTTTTGTTATTAAACATCTCATTTACAATTATTTCTTTTAAAATATCTCCTTCTGTTTTAACATTAGCTCTACTAATATAGTTATCACTATCATCAGGAAACTCACAAGAGATAACAATATACTCATCGCATCGCTCTGCTATCTCATCGTGTGCTACATCTATTCTATCTATTTTCATACGACTCATTAGTTTTAATTAGTTCGTAAAGTAAATCGACTTGTTTAGCTGGAATCATCTCTGAAAATATTATATTACTAATATTTGTGCGAAGAGCCTCTTTCTTATTAACTGCTTCAGCTCCTAAGATAACTCTATTCATAGCAGCGAAATCTCCATCTACATCAACCATATTTAAAAATGTAGCCTTAGAGTGTACTACGTTAGAATGGTCACAATTAGTTAAACCACCTATCTGAGCTAAAGTTAATCCTCTGTCTAAAGATAACATATATCTAATAGAGTGCTTGGCGTTCATTCTAAGCCTTTCTCTGTTCTTATCAAATACAGTATTAGGGTCTACTCCCCAAAAATCACAACAAACTTTCTTAGCGTTGTTTAATTTCTTTTTAGCAAAAACGCTTCTAGTAATTTCTCTCATAGTTCTTCGTGTATTACGTGATTATTGGCTTCTACAACCGACTCACAATATTTCTTTTTAGTTTCTAATAATTCAATATACTCTTGCCTACCTTGGTCGATGAAATTCTCTGAACATCGGAATATACCTATCTGATGTGGAGCGTTAGATTCGATTACAATAAATACAAACTCTTTTGCGTTAAAGCCATCAAGATAAAATGCTGCTTGGCGATGATAAGCGTACTTATAAGCACTCTTCTTAAAATCTACTACATCTTTACCAGTAGTCTTAATATCGACTAGCATATCACCTCCATCAATAACTATATCTGCTTTACCTTTACACTTACTCATTGTATTAAAGTCTATCCAAGTCTTAGGAACTTCTGTTTCGCAATTATCTAGTATCGCTTTAACTTCAGGACAATCGTTTAACTTTCTCTTTAACTTTAAAGCTAACTCGTATTGTTCTATTGTCATAAGGTACTTTCTACCTTCCTTGCAATCTAAATCTAAACGATTCTTCCACTCCTTATTAATCTTTGATGTCATACCCTTTTCCTTTTCAGGTCTATCTTCAGGATTAAACACAACAAAATTCTCAGAGTATTTCTCAGGCTCTAATATTAAAGTGTGTACTAAAGCACCGAACCTTAAAGCTGGACTATCTATCTTACCTCCGTTACGCATCTTCCAATAAAAAGATGGAGAACGCTTTACATAACCTAACTGAGAATTGGTAGTGTACTCCCAATCTCCGTAGTATTCGCTATCATCTTTAAAATTCTTCATCCTTTCCTATGTCTTTTAAATCTATTTTAACTATCGACTTTATAGCGAAACTTAAACATTTTAAAGCTATCGCTGCTATATGAAGCCAATATAAAAACCATATAAATCCTGGTGTGTTAGCATTAGATAAAATCCAATACATTATAATCTCCATCATATCTTATTAAAGTTTTTAAGTTCTTCTATTACATCATCGATTACCATCTGTCTACCTTTATAGTTGCCACCTCTAAGTTCAGGGTTTTCTTGTTGTAGTTTTTGTCTACATCTTCTTATACTTTCTGCATTTGAAAGTTTACCCATTCCATACAAAGCTAAAAAGATATCGCTTTGATTACCAACCTTTTTTTCTTTTAATTCACTATCCCAAATGTTAGCTAACAACATATTATCGTTATCCCTTAACCAAGGCTTTTCTATTAATAAAGCTCTAACTTTGTCTATCTTTGTAGTTATTTTCATAATGATTTTGCTTCTTTAAGTGCGTTCATAATAGCTTTCTCTTGAGTGTTATTCATAGCGTACTTAGATACAGCTAACTCAACCTTTCCTACTTGACCTTGCTTGATTGCATCTAACATAGCAGTTTCAACTTCCTTAGTCATCTTACTTTGAGTAGGCTTCTTATCTCTAATACGAAGAGCATCGACTACATCACCAAAGGCTTTAACACCCTTCTCAACATATAAAGTAACTCTAACTCCTACCCAATCTTCTACTAAACCACTACCTGCAACTTTCTCTATTGCCTTAGCATTAGTTCGATTGAGTATCATAGGTTTATCCATCTCGTTGTAATACACAACAAAACAATCTTCCTTTCTTCCGTTCTGACCAGTTACCTTAGCCGAACCTACTCCTTTAATACTAACTACCATCTCTCGCTTTCCATCTAAGGAATAAGAACCTAGATAATCGTAGTTAAATTGTTTTTTCCAATGTCCATTCATAATCTTTACTTGTTTTAATTGTTAATAAGGTGGGGTGGTATAATTTCTTAAATAAACCATCTCCCAAAATGAAACTTTCACTATTCACGTTAGGATATACTAAGCTAATCCCATCATACGTTTGTATGCAACAGTAGTAATACAATCTATTATTTCAACAAAAGGTTTATCGCAATGAAACCTATCTGTAGTTTGACCATTCTCTAAAATTACATCATATCTAATTCTAGGTGGATTTCCTCCATCATATTCTTTTGGAAAAAAAGCAAAGTATATTTTTACATCATATATCTTTTGCTCGTTGTTTGCGTTCCAAGCCTCAATAAACATAGGTCGAATTGCCTTTGCTAATTGCTTTTCTGTTAAATCAATCATATCGTTTTGTTTTAAGTTTCAACAAATGTATAAAACTTATTTCGATTAAACAAGAACTAATTTGATTTTATTTAATTCGGATTGATTTATATAGCCCTGGATTTAAAATATTTTAAGTAGTACTTAAAAAAAATACTCCCTCCTATCGATAGGGGAGGGGTCGAAAAACGTATATAGAAAAGTGTATGTTAATTTGATAGGAGAGAGGTTGAATATTTTTATTTTTAAATTTTAGCTTTTAACATTTGTTAATAAGTTTGAAAAGTTTATATTTGTCTTATTATTAACTAAATAACTATAAATTATGACACTAAGATTCGGGAAATTTAAAGGACAAGAATTTACTAACACGCCAGAATGGTATCAAGAATGGTTGCTTAAACAATATTGGTTTAAAGCGCCTAAAAAAGATTTAAAGCCATTACATCATCAATTAAATGGCTGGGATGGACACTCAAGTAGAGGACAAGCAATTTATGACGCTATTTTTGAACACGAAAAAAACGAAATGATTGTTAAAGGCTTGGAATGTAAATGTGGGCTGCCAAAATGCAAAGAAGATGAATATTGTGAGGGAGATTATTGTTCAATCGAGGGTTAATCCCTTTTAATTTAAAAAACAACTAGAAAACTTAAACAACTAGAAATTATGAAAAAAGTAAAAGTCCAATCATTAACAAGTCCTAGAACAGGCAACCCAGTTGCAAATCAATTTACTATTGAAGAAAAGACAAAAGGCAAAAGTATTTTAACCTTTCAAAGCTATAATACTATAATCTGTAAGTTGATAAGCACAAATAAAAAAAATACTATTATTTTGGATATTGACGCATTAAATTATAGCCGTACAACGTCAAAATATTTGTATTCTTTTTTAGATTCTTTTAGTCATCTAAATTACGGAATTAGAAAAAAAGAAATTTTAAAAGCTATTAAGAACAAAGAAATACAAACTAAAAATTTAAACTAATTATGAAAACAACAAACCACTTAAAAAGCTTAGCTTATACAATAGCCGACAACGAAACAAAAGAACATTTAAATTTTTATCGTTTGCACTTGCCCCACGCATACGACAGAGAAAAAAAGCCAGAACAAAAGGAGGCTTATTTTCATAGTTCTTATAATTATATTTTACAAGAACTTACAAGAATAAAAAA
>Ga0209645_1001765_pt1 | contig 10634 bp, 6 predicted proteins | sample ETNvirenome_6_30_FD_184070 | JGI IMG/M metagenome (GOLD analysis project Ga0209645, IMG submission 184070) | Marine viral communities from the Pacific Ocean - ETNP_6_30 (SPAdes) (version 2) | ecosystem: Environmental > Aquatic > Marine > Oceanic | place: Pacific Ocean | collected 2013-06-19
AATCTTAGGAACTAATATCAGAAGACCTTTCTTACACGTTAGATATAGAGCTTCTCAAGCTGACGATAGAAGAATGAAGTCTTGGATTACTGGTTCTGCAGGTGGAGCATTTACTTCAACTCTTGATGCTATGGAAATTAACTTCCTATCAGAAAGATGTTTAGTAACTCAAGCTGCTAACAACTTTGTATTATTCAAAGGAGTGTAATTATTTATAAAGGTTAGGGCGCTTCGGCGCCCATATACCTTTTAACTATTTAATTTTATTATATTATGACAAAAAAGAAAAAAGAAGAGGTTGTTGAAGAAACATCTCAAGTTGTTGAACAAACAACTCAGGTGGTTGAAAAACCAAAAAAAGAAACCACTAAGTTAAAAAAACCAGAGTGGGAAGTAAAAGATAGAGTATATTATCTAAAGGGTAGAAAATCCCCATTAACATTAACAATACCGGGCAAGCACACAAGAAAACACGCATTGCTTTGGTTTGATAGTGAAAAACAAAAACAAAGAGAATTAAGATATGCTACTAACATGAGTTCACCTTTTGCAGATGAACAACAAGGTGAAGCAACATTAGGACATATTGTTTTTAGAGATGGAACTTTAAATGTACCTTCTACTAACATTGCTTTACAAAAATTGTTAAGTTTATATCACCCTTTAAAAGATAAGTTATACTATGAATTTAAACCTGTTGCAGTAGCCGCTAATGAATTAGATCATATTGAGTGGGAAATAGATGCTTTAAACGCAGCTAGATCTATTGATATAGATCATGCTGAAGCTATTATGAGAGTAGAGTTAGGTTCTAAGGTGAATAACATGAGCTCTAAAGAAATAAAAAGAGATTTATTGCTATTTGCAAAAAGAAATCCTAAATTATTTATTGATTTAGCTAATGATGAAAACGTAATGCTAAGAAATTTAGCTATTAGAGCGCAAGAAGCAGGTGTAATTAAATTATCTCAAGATCAAAGAACTTTTTATTGGGGATCAACTGATAGAAAATTAATGAACGTACCATTTGATGAAAATCCATTTTCAGCATTTGCTGCTTTCTTAAAAACAGATGAAGGAGTTGAAGTTTTTAAATCTATAGAGAAAAAACTAAATTAACAAGTGATAATAATATAGGGGTGACATTAGTCACCTCTATGTTATAATAAAAAAAATATAATGGTAGATATAAACACGGTATACACAACAGTATTGTACATTTTAAATAAAGAGCAGCGAGGCTACATACCACCTGCTGAATTTAATAGTTTAGCTACTCAAGTTCAAAAAGAAATATTTGATTCTTATTTTCCAAATGGAAATCAATTAAATAGAGCTAATCAGCAAAACATACAAAACGATACAGAATTCTTTAACATGTTTAAAGATAACGCGTATAAAGTTGCTTATTTTGAGCAAGACGTTGATTTTTTATATGATGCTGTTAATGAAATATGGCTAGATAATGCGCCCAGAGTTTTATATAAAGTTGGAGAAATTATATCTACTTATACAGGAAATCCAACTTTAAATTCAGTAACTCAATTATCAAGTAAAAAAGAATTTACAGAGGTTACTAATTCTAAATTAACCTCTCCTACAACACAATATCCTTTGTGTTATTTAACAAATCAATTTCAAACATTTCAATATAGAATAGGTTTAAAAATATCACCACTTCCTACGTCGGTGAAAGTTAACTGTGTATTAGCTCCTGAAAATCCTGTCTGGGGTTTTACTACAGGTTCATTAGGTCAATATATATATGATTTTGATACTTCTACTCAGTTTCAATTAGATGTATCGGAACAAACAAACTTAATAATTGGTATTTTGAAATACGCAGGTGTAATAATAAGAGACCCAGAAATTATTCAAACAGCTACTCAAGAAGCTGCTAAAGTAGAACAAAACGAAAAAGCATAATGGCACAATTAACAGAAACTAACGCACAATATTACCAAGGAGCTCAAATTTTTAGATCTACTGGAGGCACAGATTACGCTACTACATTTGATACTGATTTGGTTTTTTATACATCTAATGATCTTGAAGGTAATTATGCTTTAAATAATTTCAAAGTATACAGAAGTCCTAGTGGATTTCCTGGTAGTTGGTATGAAGTTAATGGAAGCGCCGGTCTTAGTTACACAGTAACAAATAACACCATAACGTTAAACGTCGCGCCTCCTATTAACAATTTTGTAGCTGTTCAATTAAAAAAATTAGATGGTGGTAAATTCGCCACTTCTATTACTGAAAAAGCTTTTGGTCAAACAGTTGAAAACAACTATGGAGGTTACGAGTATATAAAACTTAATGACATTGTAAATAATTTTATGGTTGGTTATGTAGGTGACGGTAAAGTTATACAGACATGTAAAAAGTCTGATGTAGTATTCTTTGCAAAAAGAAGTTTGCAAGAATTTAGCTATGACACGTTAAAAAGTATTAAATCTCAAGAGCTTACAATACCAGATTCATTGTCTCTTGTTATACCTCAAGACTACGTTAATTATGTTAATCTTTCATGGATAGACGCTTTAGGTGTAAAACATCCAATATATCCTGCAAATAATTTAACAACTGATCCATATTATACTCCAATACAAGATAACCAAGGAGTTCCCACTCAAGATGATTTTGGTGAAGATATAGAAGGAGATTCTTTAACAGAAAAAAGATGGAAAAATGCTAACGATAGATTATTAAACTCTAGTTGGTATGCTAATTTTGAATGGTTTGGCTATGCTAATCCAGATTTATGGAGTTTAAATGGACCATGGAATTGGGGAAGATTATATGGTATAGATCCTAAAAGAGCTAATTTTAATGGTTGGTTTGGAATAGATGAAAGAGAAGGTAAATTTACTTTTTCAAGTAATCTAAATGGTAAGTTAATTGTTTTAGAATATATATCAGATGGTTTAGCTTATGATCTTGATACTAAAGTTCCTAAAATGGCAGAAGAAGCAATGTATAAAAGTATTCTATATAATATTGTTTCAGTTAGAGCTGGTCAACCCGAAGGTCTTGTGCAAAGATATAAAAAAGACAGATATGCTGCTTTACGTAATGCTAAAATAAGATTATCTAATATTAAATTAGAAGAATTTACACAAGTTATGCGCGGTAAATCTAAATGGATAAAACACTAAAATTTAATGGCTAAAATAGTTAATACCTTTGTTAAAGGAAAATTAAATAAAGACCTAGATGCTCGTTTAGTACCAAATGGAGAATATAGAGACGCTAGAAATATTCAAGTTAGTAAATCAGAAGGACCTGATGTAGGTGAACTTGAAAATGTTTTAGGTAATGAATTAGTTTTTGATTTTAAAGATGATATTGGTTTAACCGCATCGTCTATGCGATGTATTGGTTATTTATGTGATGAATCTACTAGTAATGTATATTTATTTCTTACAAACTATACTGATCCAAATCCAGATCAACTTAATTACTCTAAAACCAATGTTAGTACTATAATTAGATACAACACTCAACAACCAGTTGTTGTGGGAACAAACCCTGTTAAATTAGTTGTAGGTAGTTTTTTAAATTTTTCAACTACAAACCCTATATACGGTGTTAATTTATTAGAAGGTTTATTATATTGGACAGATAATAGAAACCAACCTAGAGTTATAAATTTATCAAAAGCTGAATCTGAAGGATTAAGTTATTATGTTAATGAAGATCAAATATCTGTAGCTAAATATAATCCGTGGCAATCTATACAGTTATTTCAAGAAAGTGCTTTATCTTCAGGTGATTATGAAACCACGATGAAAGACGTTACTAGTTTATTTTTACCAAATGGAGGTACTCTAATATGTGACGGGGCTTGGGACGGTAATGCTGCTGCAACTGGTAATTTAGTTTCTGCTGGGCAAGGTGTTTTTCCTTCTGTTGGTGATAAAATATATTACGAAGATTCTACTGGATCTATTATTGATACAGGATCTACAGTTGGTGCTTTAAGTGGTTTTCCTGATTTAAATGCATCTCCTACATTAGGATCACCTCTTGCTGATGGCACTAAATTAATATTTAAACCGAATCCATATTATGATAAGAATTTTGCAGGAGATCCATCTTATTTAGAAAACCTATTTGTTAGGTTTAGTTATAGATATAGATATGAAGACAACGAGTATTCTTTAATGGCTCCTTTTACTCAAATTGCTTTTATACCAAAACAAGACGGTTATTTTTTATACGTAAAACAAGATACTCCTAGAGTAAGTAAAGATGATCAATCAGATGCTTATAGAAGTACTGTTGTTCAGTTTGTAGAAAATAAAGTAGACGCTATAAAATTAATATTTAATTTACCTTTTAGTGGAGACACGCTAAGAGATGCGTTGAAAATAAAAGACATGCAAATTCTTATTAAGGAATCTGACGGTATAGCTATTAGAGTTATAGATACTATAACTATAAGTGAAATAGAAGATCAAGCTGGTAGTAACTCTATTTTTACTTATGATTATTTGTCTAAAAAACCTTTTAAAGTATTAACTACTGCAGAAAGCACGAGGGTTTCAGATCAAATACCTGTTAGAGCTTTTGCACAAGAAATTAGTGGGAATAGAGTAATATACGGTAATTTTCAAAATAAACATACTCCTCCAGCTTTTATAGATTATAACGTTGGTGTAAGTGAAAAAGAGGATTTTAATTTACTAACTGGAACTGCTCAAGTTGACACAAATCAAACCATAAATGATGGAGATATATTAGTTATAAAAAATTGGACTCCATTTGATGGTTCTTCTGATATATTAGTTGGAAGTGAAGTTTTTGATAATGCTGGTAATTTGTTATTTACAGTTACTGGTTTACCAGCGCCTAACACAGAAATAACTGTATCTACAGGTGGAACATTTCTTAATAATGATGATTTAACTTTTAGACCAATAGGCGAAGACACTACAACAACTAGTTTAGTAGAATATCCAAATTCAACATTAAAGCAAAATAGAAATTATCAAGTAGGAATTGTTTTATCAGATAGATATGGTAGACAGTCTTCAGTTGTTTTATCTCAAAATGATACTATTAGCACCATTGGTAGTCAAAGTTTTATTGGAGATACTGTTTATAATCCATATTTAGACGAAGGTATACAACCTGGTATATGGAAAGGAGATTCATTAAAAGTTTTATTTAATAGTACTATTGGACCATCGAGTTTTAATAGAAGTACATTAGAACCTGGTTTATATAATGGAGATCCAGCTAGTGATGATTATAATCCTTTAGGTTGGTATTCATATAAAATAGTTGTAAAACAAACAGAACAAGAATATTATAATGTTTATTTACCAGGTATTATGTCTGCTTATCCAGAAGATTTAATACTTGAAGAAAATAGTACTTCACATGCTGTTTTAATAAATGACAATATAAATAAAGTACCTAGAGATTTAACCGAAGTAGGTCCAGATCAAAAACAATATAGAAGTTCGGTTCAATTATTTGGTAGAGTAGAAAACACAGCTAATATTTTAAATTTATTTAACCCAGCAGGTGGATCACCCGCGGGATTACCTTCTTTTACAGATGTAGGTGAAGCTAATACTCAGTATTATCCTGAAATAAAAGCAGATACAGTTTCTACTATATCTGTGCTGCAGGATTTATTTGATTTTAATCCATTAGATCCACCAAGACCTAATTATTTTCCACAGTTTTATTTGTTTGAATCTAATCCTTCTATAGCTAGAATTAGTACTCAAAAGAAAATAGGTCAAGTTGCTGATACCAACTATGCTGTTGCTAGTGGATTAGTAGTAACAGGTGGTGATTACACGTCAGGTACTCCAATACAGTTAAAAAACATAAACGGAACATTTGTAGCTGATATGGTTGTAGTTTCTACAGGTTTACCAGACGATATTTTTGTTAGCGGTTTAACTGCTAATCCTGATGAAATAGAATTAAGTCAAGATGTAACTCTAGTTGAGGATCAATTAATACAGTTAGCGCCTGGTTATCCAGCTAATAACGAAGGAGAACCTTATTTACCAGGAATACAATTTTTAAGTGTTTATGAAACGTCTCCAGTTGTTTCAAATCTAGATATATATTGGGAATCTACAACTAGTGGCTTGATAAGTGATTTAAACAGTTTAATTATTAATTCAACTGAAGGAGCTGCTGGTGTTTTTGGTTTTAACCCTAGTGGTTGGGACGAAAGTTTAGAAGAACCAACAATACCAGGTACTCCTAGATATATAAGTAATAGTGATTTTTATCCTATAGATTCGTTTGGTGTACAAATAGCGGTAGGAGATATTGTAGATTTAGAAATATTAAGTGTTACTGATCAAAACGGCAATATAAGAACTAATTATTTTGAATTATTTAGTTCTGACCCAAATCCTTTTGGTCTACCTGCAGACAATAATATTGCCGCTGGAGAATTTAATATATCTACTACACCTGATTATTACAATAATATATATTATAGTTCAAATGCTAATGAAAGACTTTTCAATTTTTATTTAAAAGTTACTACTAATGTAAGCGGAACAGCTACTTTAAATTTTGAATTTTTAGCTCAGGGACCTAAAAATGTAGATCCATCTTTTACTATAAATCCAGTTGGTAAGTTAGTTAATACTGATAGGCAAGACACTTCAAATCTATTTACTTTTGAAGGAGTTAATGGCGCGGATAATACAGATTTAAGAGTTGGCGATTTATCAGCTGAAATTACCAGTATAACTAAAGACTTTGGTGGGTCAACTTCAGTTATAACTTCTGGTTTCAACAGTTTATTTAATTTAACCAATATAGATGTAAATCCTCCAATTTTAGAAACAGCTTTATCAATAGCTGATCCTAATATAGATCCTGGAGATTATGAAATAACTGTTCAATATCAGGACGCTTTAGACATAGATTCAGATGTTGTAACTGTTAGATTTGATAGAACATCTGATGTTAGTGCTATTAAAACATCAACATACACTTGTTATGACAATGATAGTGATGGAACTAGCGCGGGTGAATTAGTTTTTACAACTGTAATATTAATTACTGTAAGTGGATCACCTATAAGTTCTCAAGATGGTAATTATTTATACAAAGGTAACTTAGCTCAAATATCAAACGGTACCGGTAATATAATAACTATAAACGCAGATCAAGCCGTTCCATCTGGTAGTTGTGGAACATTGGTTTATTCTAGCACATTATCATTAGACGCGTTAAAAACTGCTTTTGCCTCTAATGATTGTGTTTTTGGTGGGGGTGATTGCGGAAGTGCTAGTGGTTGGGATTCTAGTGTAGACTTAGATATAACTGGTTATACAATAGAAATAATTGGAATACCTTAATTGTAATTTAAAATAAAAATAAGTAATAATAAATATGGGAGCCACTGTAGAAGTTAAATATTTTAATTCTTTTGTGTTAAAAAAGACAAGTAATAATCAAGATCAACCTAAATGGTATGGATCTTGGGGTATACCTGCTTCTATTGACGGAGGGTTTCCAACTATATATGACGCGTTTGGAGCTAATCCTCCTAATCAACCTAATGATTGGGCTATAGAAGAAGCTAGAATAAGAGGTGGTTTTAATAATACCGCTACTGATTACGGAGCAAAAGCATATTTAGTAGAAGAAGAACCAGCTGGGTATACAAGGTTTAACGCTTTAATATATTCAGGTATATTTAATTCTAGAACAGGAATAAATAATACTAATGTTTTTTCTACCGCAGATGATATTACTAAAGCAACAGATCCAGCAAACGGTAGTATACAAAAACTATATGCTGAAGATACTAATCTAAACGTATTCCAAGAGTTTAAAGTTAGTACAGCTTTAATAGATAAAGATGCAATTTTTTCTGCAGAAGGTGGAGGAACTGTAACTTCTAGTAAGCTAGTTATTGGAGTTATACAACCTTTATCTGGAAAGTATGGTATATCACAGAATCCAGAGAGTTTTGCTATATACGGTACTAATAAATATTTTACTGATAAATTCAACAATGTTGTAATGAGTTTAAGAGGTAACAGTTTAGTTGAAATATCTCAATTAGGAATGAGAGATTTTTTTAGAGATGAATTAAATGATTTAGATAGTGAAAATGAACTTGGTCAGTGTATAGGTGGTTGGGATATTTATAATCAACAATATGTTTTATCTCTTCAACCACCAGGTAATACAAAAAGTAAAACTCAAAAATTCAGCACTGTAACTTACGATGAAGGAGTTCAAGGTTGGACAAGTTTATTTGATTACAAACCAGGTCAAATATTGAGTATACGTAACAACATGTATACTACTGGAGGAACACCAGGTTTTCCTTTAAATGGTTTATATAAACACTATTCTTTAAACGCTAGAAGAGGTAATTTTTATGGTAATGATTTTGCTAGTACTATAACAGTATTATTTAATCCTGAACCTACTAGATCTAAAACTTTTAATACTGTTAGCTATGAAGGTTCTAATGGTTGGTTTGTTCAATCTATGATTTCAGATCAAACAGGATTAGATCAAGATCCTACAACTGGTTTATATAGTAACAAAATTGATAATATAAATAGTGTTTTAAGTTATTACGAGGGTCAATATGTTTTTGATCCAGCAACTAATAACCCTGTAGAAAGAAGTGATTATAATGCTGTTTTTGGAACAGATGATCCACCTCTTTCTCGCTATTACGCAGGGTTTAATAGAAAAGAAAATTCTTATGTAGCTAATATTATAAATAATACAGTTGCATCAAGTGGTGAAATAGTTTTTGGAAACGATATAAGCGGTATAAAAGGTTATTTTACAGAAACAACTTTTTCTACAGATAATACAACAGATATTGGTGGTACAAAAATACTATTTTCTGTAGGAGCAAATTTTGATTCAAACAATGGATATTAATAATAAAAATTTAACATTATGCCAGCAGGTGCAATTATAGGAGGCGCGGTTAGTATCGTAGGAGGTATTATAGGTTCTAGTAGAGCTAAAAGAGAAGCTAGACGTAGAGAAGCTCAAGCCGCTGCTTTAGAATCTAAACTAAATGAGCTAGAAGCTAATAGACAAGAAATAATAGATCCTTACGCAAATATAACTGATTTAAGCTCGATGTTATCTAATCCTTTTGCTAATCTATCTGTAGCAACTAAAGCTACTGAAATGCAAATGGAACAAACAGATATTGCATTAGCTAATACACTAGATACTATTAGAGCAACTGGTGGTAGCGCAGGTGGTGCAACTGCTTTAGCTCAAGCAGCACTGCAAAGCAAAAAAGGTATTGCTGCAAGTATAGAACAACAAGAAGCTAATAACGAAAAACAAAGAGCTCAAGGTGAAGCTAATTTACAACAACAAAGAATGGCTGAAGCACAAAGGCAACAACAAGCAGATGTTTCTGGTGCTCAATTTGTGTTTCAAGCAACAGAACAAAGAGAAATGCAACAACTTAATAGATTATCTAATCAAATTGGAGCTTTGCGTGGAGCTGCAGCTCAAGCAAACGCAGACGCTACATCAGCACTAACTGGGGCTATAGGTGGCGCGGCAAGTATGTTAGGTGGTGCGTTAGGTGGAAACAATTAATAATCAACGATGGAAGATAAAAATATAAAAATAAATTTATTTATCAAGCAACTTAATAAAAGTAATGCTTTAGGTTATAATTCTCAATACGTTGCTAGTCATGTTGATTATAATTTTAAAATATTAGATAGAGCGTATGAAAACACAGGTAGGATTTATGCTAAATTAAAAACAACTATACAAAACAATACATGTCAAGATCCCACTTGCTATTTTGAAAACCAACAATTAGGTTTTTTAATGGAATCTCCTCAAAAATCTATGAAATTTTTAACAGATATAACTTCACAGTTAATGGTTACGCAAGATTCTTACTATGACGTTAATCAAAATTATAAGTATGCTGTTGCATATGCTATATTAACTGGTAAACCAACTTTTTCTAAAACTGATGGATACAATGTCAGCTTATATTTAAATGAAAATGGTAGTCAAGAATTAGTTTTTGAAGGACCAATTTTTGAACAACCATTTGTAGTTAATAGCGCTGCTCTTGATGCTTTGATGGAATCAAACACTTATATTGTTGCTGAAACACCAAATATAAACGCTGATATGCTTAGGTTATTAAGTGAGGTTGGAGTTTTAGCTGGTGGTTCAACAAATCCTGAAACAGGTGAATTAACACCTCAAGCTAAAATAGCTGATGAGTTTGTTTTAAAAAATCCTGACGGTACTTATGATTATCAAATTATAGATATTGGTAACGGCAAAGGTCGTAATATAATTAAATATGATCTTGATAAAATAGAAAGAAAAATAACACCGTTTATAAATGCAGAAGTTTCTGGTTTATTAAGCTCTGAACAATCAGTAATAGCAGCATGGAACGTGTTTATTGGAGCTCAAACAAGTGTAGAAGAAGATGATCAAATGGCTCAAAATGCAAATGCAGGTTTTCTTGCTTGGGATTATGAAAAAGATTTACCATTACAAATGGACAAAAAAGATTTATTCATGAGTAAATATAAAGAATACTTTATGAATAATTATTTAAAACAATTTACTACAAATCAAATACCAACCGTCCAAGCTGATGCAGCTGT
>Ga0209645_1001766_pt1 | contig 10632 bp, 21 predicted proteins | sample ETNvirenome_6_30_FD_184070 | JGI IMG/M metagenome (GOLD analysis project Ga0209645, IMG submission 184070) | Marine viral communities from the Pacific Ocean - ETNP_6_30 (SPAdes) (version 2) | ecosystem: Environmental > Aquatic > Marine > Oceanic | place: Pacific Ocean | collected 2013-06-19
ATGACGGAGAGTCATTGACTTACACAGAAGAAGCACAACCATTCTTTGATGAATGGTATGATTATATACACTACCAACTCCAGCAATGGAGTCTGATAGGAAAAAAGGAGGAAGAAGAGTGAGAAACCACGAAGAACATGATGGCATAAGAACAGATGCGGTTCGTCATACACCGGACAAGTATGACAAGGCAATAGCCTACCTAGAGAGACACCCCGAGGATATACACGATGCTTGGGGTAATCCTGGGACTTACGAAGGTCGAGGTGGAGAACTCTTCGGTTTTGTCGGTCCTGATTGGAGCAGTAGCAGTAACTCCTACGAAGTTAGGGGAGAAGTAAGCGGAACATGCGGTTGCCTGCAACAGATAAGGCAAGCCTACAAAAACGAGGAAGTCCAATACATGAATGAATTGGAAAGCACCGACATGGCTCTATCTTTTTGGCCTAGACAATGGGCTAGAATAGCAATGGATAGAAGACTGCCTTGGAATGATGAGGAAATTGGTCTAGAGCACCTACCTGTCTTCGCTGAATGGCAGAGGAAGATAGACGACCTACGAAGAGCAGATGGCATGGAGGTGCCTTACTGATGCGTAATAACCTACTCTGCAGATGGTGTGGGGTTAGGTTAGCCTTTGGGCATGACCGGAGATATAAGTGCTCCAGTTGTGAAAGCAGGGGGGCGAAAGCCCCTCTGTCCCTTAGGGAGGAGGAATCAATATGACATATATGAAAATAAAAACACAAACAGGAACAGCAATGATACTAATGACCGAAGTGGTAGCAATAGTCCGCCGCCATCATGACAATATCTCCATGGCCATGTCGAAGATAGACTTACACATGAGAAGTGGGACTATATTTGTTATACCAAACTATAACGAAGAAGACTATAATGCCTTGTTGAATATGTGGGAAATGTTCAACCGAGACAATTGGAATGGTCGCTCACCAGGATATGTAGAAGGCGGAGAGATGCATGAACTCTGAACCAACACTAACACCTGAGTTTAAGGCATTCAAAGACGGTGTGTATGATGCTGTTATACATGGTGAGGCCCAGGGAGTAAATAATGGGCCCTTAATCACTATAAGAGGTTCAGTCATTAATACTAGACATTATTACAAGCGAGGTTATGACTTCGGTATGACCCTTCTGTCAGATATGGAGGGAGAGGAAGAATGATTGACACAGACAAATACGAAGGACATACAGAAGGGCCGTGGAGGATTGAATATGAGTATGGAGAAGGTCAAGATGAAATGTCGGGTGGCCGTACATATATTTGTGGCAAGAATGCAACTATCCTATGGCAGTGTGAAACAACGCACACTGATGCACTGCTCGTAGCAGACGCACCACTTCTCCTAGCAGAAGTCATACGGTTGCGTGAAGTGATTTTAGAGTGGGCGTTGAAAGAAGGGCTAACTCTTGCGGAGATAATGGATATATGTAGAGGAGAGGGTTGAATGATTGATACAGACAAATACGAAGGACATGAAAAGAAATTGAGGCTCGATGAAGGTAGTCGAGACATCACTATGATAAATGATGCAGGGCAAGAGTTTACAGTAAAAGGAGGCCACTTACGCATTGTGGTTCCACCCAACAAACCTGTTGGGCCGTGGAACGAATGGAAAGGTGGACTACTCTTCGACCTCGGAGAAAAGGCCGTTATGGGTAATACCTGCCTTCCTACTGCACGACTAATGGCAGACGCACCACTTCTCCTAGCAGAAGTCAAGCGGTTGCGTGAAATCATTGTTAAAATCAACATGGCGTTAATGGATGAGGATGCAAGTCATTTAGAAAGTGTGGAATTGATTGAGGCCATCCTATCAAGAGCAGGGGTGATTGAATGATTGACACAGACGAATACGAAGGACACACACCTGCGCCGTGGATTCACACTGACTTTGAGCAAGTACCATTCCTAATGAATGAGGCTAACGAGCGATTGATTTTCGCCGCACCTGACCTGCTCGCAGAAGTCAAGCGGTTGCGTGAAGAGAACAAGGTGCTGGCTAAGTACAGGGATATTGTAAACAAGTATGACGATGCACTGTTAGCAGATGGAGATGAAGACCCAAGATGGAGTGAGTTGTATGATTGACACAGACAAATACGAAGGAGAAATAATAGACGAGCGAGATGTAGACTTAACATCACTTATGATTTACATGGCGTTTAATGACCCCGAAGAATTATCTTCGATTCAACAGGCCATACACAGCCATAATTGTGATGTTGAAACTGTAAGATGGGCGGTACACTTTTGGCAGACCAATTGGGGTGGTGTAGACCCTGTCGCTCTTGAATACTTAGGGATAAGTGATGATGAATGAATGAAGAGATAGACGAAATAATGATGAAGTATTTGGGAATGGATTTTGAAGAGGCTTCCTACACGAATCGTGGTTCATATCTCAACTTACATAAAAACGCGGAGGGGAAGGCTCCGTTTGTATCTCCAAGCCTGATTGCTGATATTGTAAAAGAAATTATGGAGTTGATTGAATGATTGATACAGACAAATACGAAGGACATACACCTGGCCAATGGTCGGTAACATCAATCCGTGACGGAAGCATACCGTGGAACACGGCTGATGAAGAACTGTGTGCAGACGCACCACTTCTTCTTGCGGAAGTCAAGCGGTTGTATGGAGAACCAAGAGTGACGATTAATGAGTGGGACTACAAACCTGACGGTAATGCGGATGCAGAACCTCTACCATGTGTAAGTGTCTATCATGGTGGATGTGAGTATGTTGGTCGCTTGAGGCTTTACAAGAATGAAGATGGAAAGGTGATTGAATGAGTGAAACTTCGGAAATACCCGAAAATATGAATGGTTGTGAATTATGTAGGAAATCGGTGTTAGAACGAATAAAGAATAAAGATGGGCAGGTGTTTTACTATTGCACTAACAAAGAACCAACATCTTTTAGTGAGGATGGTTGTATGTATACACTGACTCATACTGATGGCTCGCAAATCCGCTCGGAAGGAATGTGGTTAATAGAAGATGGAAAATCCAAAGGACATTGGTATAATGGAGTTGTTGGAAATATAAACCATCCTAATTATGCTTTCATGACAAGCCCTTGTCCTAATTGTGATAATTGGCACATCGTTAGCGATTCTTGTAGGAACTGCCTTCATTGTCTAAAGTGTTGTGATTGCTTTGATTGTGATGGATGTGGAAATATATTTAGTGAGTATGAAGATAATCAATCATACACTTGGTGTAAATGTGAGAACAAGTTATGTGAAAATTGCAGAAAGTATGATGAGATTACTGATAAGTTCTATGGTAAGTGTTGTGAAGGTGAAGAAGAAGAGTTGTATTGTAGAATGTGTGACTCTCTTGATGGAGATTGTGAGTGTGAAATGTTCGATAGAGGTGATGATGAATGACGTGGACTAGAGCAATCATCACTGCACCGAACAACTGTCCCACTTGTGGGACTGATGACATATCATACGAACGCTCGTTTGAGGAAGGTTGCATCAAGGTGGTTTGCCAAGAAGAATGCGGGTCTTCATGGTGGGAGATATGGGAGTTCACACACATAGAGATGATAGAGGGCGAGGACAACAGAGGTGGAGAAGAATGATGAGACTTAGATTGAGAATAGAAACAGACGAGTTTGTGTACGAGGAGTGGGGTCCAGAATGACATTTCTCGTTTGTTACAAAGAGAATAATAATAAGGGGGACGCTGCCCCCTTCGATTGCAGCAAACCAAAATGGAGAAGAGAAGCATGAATATGTATGAAGGAAATAATGAAGAAAGCAAGAGAATGGCCATTGTGGGCAAGGCAAACCACTTGGGTCCGAGGGTGACTGAAATCACCTACGAGGGCGCTAGTGGGGCATCTTGTGTCACAAAGGTGCCGAGAGAGGCAGTAGAGGTAATCAACATCCCTGGGGATAAGACACTCTGCATAGTATCTGAGTTCAAGACAGGTGGTGGGACTTTCCGTCCCTCCTTTGTCTTCAAAGGTGCTAGAGAACCAGTGCAACCAACGAGCAAGGTCGACATAGTGTTGACTGATATGGTACAGCAAGGTGCATCTACCACGAACATCAGACAGTACCTAGATTCAGAGAAAGCGGTACAATCAGCGGAGAAGGCACAGTCTAAGACTGTGATTCTACAAGACCCGATAGAGACACCTGTGTTCTTAGACCCAGTGGAGGTGTCAATTCTACAAGATGACGACATCCCTGCATGGGTAGATGATAACCCTGCATGGAACGGTTCGTTACTAGCAGGAGGCAGAGTAAGCAAGACAGCACCTTGGGATTTCACACCACAGTTCCTACCAAACCATGTCGTTATGGATGGTAAGGCAATGAGAGTGAACAAGTCAGATGGGAGTGCAGGGTCTTGGACTGTGCTCAATCCATTACTAGCCGACGAGAAGAGACCAGCAGGCGCTCTATTAGGTAGTGTGAGTGACAGATACTATGCCCTGCCGCACCCTGTATGGGTGAACCCGCTACTGAAATACGCAGAGATGTCCAACATCGGTGCATCAGTAACATCGTGGGGAGAAGGAGCGAAGTGTAGAGTAGACTTGGATGTCACTGATGCCACACAAGTGAGGCAAGGGGCAGCACAGAGATTGAAAGAACGAGGTGGTAAGTTCCTCGACACAGACAGTCTCAGTGAAGCATCACAAAGCCTAGATGGACTCTACAAGTTCGGGTTCACTATCAATAACAGCCTAGATGGGAGAGGTTCATTCAACTCCTACGGGTCTGCCTTGAGAGTTTACTGTCAGAACCTAGCAGTTGCTGGCGGTATCAAGACAGCACTGAATCTGAGACACACTAAAGGAGTCATGGGTGGTATCGACTGGGACCAATTCGGTTTGGATATGGTTAATGCCACTGCAGAGATAAATGAGTGGCTGGTCAACACCGAGTTACTCTCATGGATACCAATGGATATGCAGTTGATGGATAGACTGATGACGGTCATGCACAGCAATAATCTATTGACAGCACCGAGACTGACAAAGGACAAGGAGACTGGAGTAGTTACTCAAGTCAACAGAGGTCACATGGACTTGGCAGTAGCACAAGGATGGAGACAACCAACAAGAGAGTATGTAGCAGTACAGGGAGACCAGAAAGGCACTGCTTATCACGCTCTACAGTGCTTCACTGGTGCTATAACACACAAACCAACAGTGTCAGACAACAAGCGTGAACTGAAAGGCTCTACTCTAGGATTAGACGCATTCGACTCGAGGTTGAGGAAAGTCAACAACGAGTTCATGTCAATACTAGGTAACTCCTTAGATAGTGCTATGTTGCATATCAATGGAGGCGGGAAGTTCTCGTTAGACCAAAAAGAAGAAGTGAGGGAGTTCCTATTGGAACACCCCGAAGCACTTGGCCTTGCTGAGGTAAAACCATATACGGAGGTCCACGGCATAAGTGCGCTATAGACTCGCACCCACACGGGGCGAGAGGAGTATAAGCAGTGAGTGCGAGATTTTGTGTTCGTTGTTTTGTGTTTGAGATACATCCCACTCCTCTCGTCCCAACACGGGGATGAGAAAACATGGAGGTAAAAAATATGTTGAATGAAAAAATAGAAGAAATGGAAGAAGGAAAGAAATACAGAAAGAAGGAACTGCCCGAAGCAGTAGTGGAGAACTTAGATTCTCTACTAGAGACTGGTGTAATCATCAGAACTGGTAAGAAGAGTGGTACCAGATACGAGAGAGCACCAGACCCTGCATGGGCACAAGTTGCCAAGAATGTCCTAGATGGGCAGCAGATAGACGAAGTAGCAGCAGAGAACAACGCTGAGGTAGCAGGCGAAACACTAGCCACACCAATGACTCAGTTCTCCCTAGCAATAGGAAACAGAGCAGCACTTATCGTACAGATGTGTGATGCTCTACAGCAAGGACAGGCTGGACTCGGAACCATCAATGATATGAAAGGTCAAGCAATCTTAATTCTGCGTGACTTGAACCTACTAGAGGGTTGAGTATGCAGTCTGGAGTGGAGGAGCCCCAAGGGCCCTGCCATTGCCAAGGAACGGTTTGCAACAAGGGCTTCGGATGGATAATGGGGAAAATCCAAGACCTTGCGGGAGGCTTTCACAGTGGACGACACAATGTCGAAGTCTGTGAGATGTTTCCTGAAGACCTAATGGAGTGGGATGCGGAGGATGCAATATTCCTCCCTCCCCTCCCACCAGGCATTAGCAATATGGATACCATGAAGGGATTCATGAAGAGGTTCAAGGGCACAGATAAGGACTTGCAGAAGGGAAGCAAAGCAATCGCTGCCTCAGAGAGAGTAGCAGAAGGAAAAGGGAAGGAGAAAAATGTCTACAGACACAAATACAGTTGAAGCATGGCCTACCCTATACGAAGAGATAAGCAGTAAGGAATGGATTTGCCCCCTATGTAGGGGTAACGAGATGCATATCAATCTGTGGTGGGACTGTGCTACTAATTCTCTGAACCTAGACGACAACATCCCTGTTTGGTGCAGAACTTGCGAAGGTGAAGTCAATTACGACTTGGTGCTGGAGTTGAATACATGAGTTGGGTGAGATACGCAGACGACTACGGTCCGAGAGTCGCCCTCTCATTCCCGTACAACAACGAGGCTAAGGACGCTCTCAAGGGGGAGTTAGGCTTCCCTGCTGTCAAGTGGGACGGAGAGAAGAAGGCTTGGTCTATACGAGACAAGCCCGATGAACTCAGCAGAGCCCTCGAGATACTGGAGCAGTTCGGTTACTACTTCGATGGGCTGGAGACTCAATCACATGCCACCTTCTCTGAGGTGATAGTGACATCGAGACCACCCGATAAACTGAGCATGAAGTGGCCATACAAGCCAAACTATGCAGACATCAACGCTGCTGTGAAATCTTGTGGTACTGCTAGGTTCGACAAGAAGACGAAGGAGTGGGTCATACCAATCGCAGCCGGTGCTGTGGTAGCAAAGGCTGTCAAGCCTCACTACCCAGCCCTCAGTGATGCGTTACTGGCTATGCCGGAGGTTGTAGAGGCTCATCAACACACTGCAGAGAGAGTATTACTCAGCAGTGCTGTAGACGGAGAGCCGATATGGGTACACGGGCTCAAGGATGAAGAGTCAGTTAGACCATATCAGTGGGTAGCACCCAACATGTTCGTCACTGGTGGTCAGAATCGTTTACTGCTCGGAGACGAGATGGGGCTAGGTAAATCGCTACAGGCTCTATTGTGTGTACTAGCAGGTCAATACAAGAAGACTCTGATAGTCTGCCCTGCTGTGGTCAAGAAGAACTGGTCTAACGAAGTCGAGAAATGGACTAACCTAACACCGTCTATTATTCAAGGCAGGTCAGGTGACTACGAGACAGAGGATGTTACAATCATCAACTACGACTTGTTGCATTACAGAGTAGAGTCTCTTTGCAATGATGGCTATGAGTGTATCATATTCGATGAGTGTCATAACATGAAGAGTCAGAAGGCTAAGAGGTCAAAGGCTGCGATGCAGTTGGTGAGATGGCCCACAGTAGAGGGTATCATCTGCATGTCAGGCACACCTATACTGAATAGACCGGAAGAGATATTCACAACTCTGACCATGCTCAAACCGAGCACATTCCCTGACTATTTCCTGTTTGGAAAGAAGTACTGCGCCGCAGTCCATAACGGATATGGTTGGGACTTTGGGGGGTCTAGCAATATCGAAGAGAGTGAAGACGGCACGACTGTGCCATTGAATCACCTACTGAAAGACATCATGCTACGCAGAACTATGGATGACCCTAGACTGAATGAACAGATGCCCGACCTAGTAGAGACCATACTAGAGATAGATGTAGACAGAAAGCGGTATGATGAGTCATACAACACTCTGATGGACCAACTAGAATACTACAGAACAACTGGTTCCGGCTCTATACCGCCTGGTTTGTTACTAAACATATTGACAGAATTGAGGCACTCTGCTGGTAAAGCCAAGGTAGAGGCAGCAAGTAAATGGGCAGTAGACTATGCGAGTACAGGGAAACCATTAGTGATATTCGCACATCACAAGGATGTGGTAGATGGACTATCGACAACCATTGCTAACAATTGTACTGCTCGAGTGGCTAATATCACTGGCTCTACCCCCGATAGCGAGAGGCAGAGAATCATAGAGGCGTTCCAAGCAGGCAAGATTGCATTTTTAGTTTGCAGCACCTTAGCCATGAAGGAAGGAGTCAATCTCGATGCTGCTGATACTACCCTCTTCGTCGAGAGACAGTGGGTACCAGCACATGAGAAGCAGGCAGCCGCACGTGTGAGAAGAATGACACAAGAGAGTGGAGTATGTCACAAGGTGGTGCTCAGTGCATCGAATACTGTGGACACTCACTTCGATAAGATAGTTAGTGAGAAGGCAGCGTTAGTAACCAGCGCTCTAGATGGCTCAGAGAACGACAAGATGATAGTAGCCAAGTCTCTCGCAGACTCCCTACTTAGTGGGGAGGTATATCTTTGAAGGTTCTAGTCGCTTGTGAGTATTCTGGAACTGTCAGAGACGCATTCCTTGAGAGAGGACACGACGCTGTGTCTTGTGACATACTACCCACAGAATCACCAGGCCCACACTATGAGGGGGACATAGTAGACATCCTTTGGGGAGAGGAGCAGTGGGACTTGATGATTGCACACCCACCCTGTACGCACCTATCAGTATCAGGTGCACGATGGTTTACCGAGGGCAAGAAGCCTCTCCATCTGAGAGAGGACGCTCTCGAGTTCGTACAGTTCCTTATGGATGCACCAATACACCGCATCTGTATAGAAAACCCAGTATCAGTAATTAGTTCGCACATCCGCAAGTCGGACCAAATGATACACCCATGGCAGTTTGGCCATCCGGAGGAGAAGAGAACATGCCTTTGGTTGAAGAACCTGCCAAAACTCGTGCCGACCAACAATGTGCACGAGGAAATGATGGCCTTGCCTAAGAGCGAGCGCCACAGAATATGGTCGATGCCCCCATCGGCCGACCGTGGGAAACTGCGGTCTTTGTTCTACGATGGTTTTGCGGAAGCCATGGCAGAGCAATGGGGACAATTGGAGGAAGAAAAATGACATTGAAAGGAAACATAGAAGGTGAATGGTCACTCGGTAGTCACAAACTACTGAGAGACTTAGTATCTAAGATGAAAGCAGAAGAAGAGAAGCACATCAAGACTGATGTGGAGAATGTTGGTAACCCCGACATACTCGTCGTAGACATGCGTACAGGCTCCACTGTGCGTATGCATGGTCACTTCGTAAGGAAGGAAGACTATGTTCAAGAGATAAGGATGAAGAGACCCAGTAAGTTGGTCGAAGCGCTCCTCTTGAAAGTAATCAGTCAGATGGCGGGGGGCAAGAGTGCCCTCAAAGAAGTAATGGAGAGCATAGCAGCATCTATGGATAAAGTAGAGGATAAAGAGCAAGCCTATACACAGTGGATTGAAGACTATACAGATAGCATCGACGAGTTAGATGCTATACTGAATCACTACATGGGGACCACTCTCACAGAATGTGCTGGGCAAACTAGAATTGCTGGCGAGATTATCCCTAAGGACGTACTAGGACTAGTCAGTACAGAGGCTTTAGAAGCGTTTGCTAGAGCGATGGTAGAGAAGGAGTCGGTACAATGAGAGCAAAGAGCATACAACACGCAGAGTATGAGATTGTCAAGACTATGATAGAGAATATGGGGGCTCTACTACCACCTCGTTGTAGCACGGAAGGGGGTACTATCTCCCCTAGATGGGATGATAGAGAGCAAGATAAGCACGCCACAGACCGTGTGATGAAGGCTGCAATAAAAATACGTAAGGAATTGAACAACAAGATGAAGAAATTACAAAAATATCTACCCGAAGACCACGTCGACTATGACGATGGGGTGACTAGATGAGTCAAATTGATGAGATGCAAGGTAATGTTCCTTATGTCGAACACTGTGAAGTATGTGGAGCCTCTGATGGTAACCAAACAGAAGGGTGCGACGACTGTGGAATCACACACTATCAAACATCAAGAGGTCTCAGAGCCTTACATGGATATACTTGGGGGTTTTTCCACAAGGATTCCCCTTTATGGGAAAAATACCAGTGAGGCAAAGAAGAAATAACAAGAAAGGAGGAAGAAAAATGGAAGAAATAACAAAAAAGATGAATGAAATAGAAGGAGAAGCGACTAGGCTCAAAGAAGAGGCTCTAGACTTAGAGAAGAGGAAAGAGTTCCTTGAAAACCTAGTCGAGTGCGTGACACACGGCCACTCCATAGAATTGAACAGTGCAGAAACATCTACATCATTAGAAGAGGTGTTCTCTATGAGTCTATGGTGTAGAAGGTGTGGCTGTTGGAGTGAAGGTACAGGACCGTTTTTGGTTCCTGGCAGTACAGTGCCACTAACGACATACTTGAATGGGGGGAGTGAAGAATGAATTGGGACATAGATTTCATACCACCCGAAGTAATCAAGATGAGTAAAAGCGACAAAGTCTACACAGTAGAGGCCTACCATTTACTGCATCAGCAGTGGTGGTTTCATGAACCAAGCCACCTATGTGGACACTGTAATATGACCTTTGGAGAGG
>Ga0209645_1001767_pt1 | contig 10624 bp, 4 predicted proteins | sample ETNvirenome_6_30_FD_184070 | JGI IMG/M metagenome (GOLD analysis project Ga0209645, IMG submission 184070) | Marine viral communities from the Pacific Ocean - ETNP_6_30 (SPAdes) (version 2) | ecosystem: Environmental > Aquatic > Marine > Oceanic | place: Pacific Ocean | collected 2013-06-19
AACTCTGTATATGAAGATATTGCCCAAGGTCTTCTGACCAGTACAAGATGGAGGTTTGCATCAAAGCAGTCACAACTTGGTAGAAACAGCACTGCGCCTCTTACAAGATGGGATGCGTCTTATGCCTTACCAACTGATTCACTGATGATTTCTGTGATTACCATTCAGGACTTACCCATTGAATATGATATCTATGCAGGTAATGCCTTCTGTAATGCAGCTACAACTGATACCGTAATTGCTGATTATATTTACAGAGCAGATGAATCTACTTGGCCTTCCTACTTTATTACTGGCGTTGAGTTATCTGTGGCTTCTATGTTGGCTATGTCTGTTGCTAGGGATGCCTCACTAGCCAATGCTTTCGAGGCAAAGGCTGAACGTCAACTTGCTAAAGCAAGACGTTTGGACTCACAGCAGCAAACAACAAAGAAACTGTACACATCGAGGTTTATTGCTGAAAGGCGTAGTTGATGCAAAAAGTTAGAGTTGCTCAGAACAGCTTTCAGTTTGGAGAGGTCAGTGATTCATTAGTAATGAGAACTGATACTGCGGTTTACCCTGCATCTGCGCAGCGCGTAGAAAATATGTTGGTAACTGCTGAGGGTGCTTTGAAGAAAAGACATGGCTTAAAACATATCTATGACTATGGATTAACATATAATTCTTCTAATACTGACACTCCAAATCTTACAAATGCAATTTACGATCAAGTAAGTTTTGATACTTCTGCAAAAGAAACAACACCAAGTGGTGTATTTTTTAAGTCTGATGGAACTAGGTTTTATTTAATTGGAACCAATAGTGATAATTTGCATGAATATAGTTTAAATCCAGCTTGGGATTTAAGCAGTGGATCATTTGTGCAAACACTTACAGGAATGGGCAGCAATCCAAGGAATGTATTTTTCAAGCCAGATGGAACAAAACTTTACAGTATTAGAACTGCTGTTATTAGTGAGCGCACTTTATCAACGGCATGGGATATTTCGACTGCTGGTAGTGAAGTAACTTTTTCCGTTAGCAGTCAAGACTCAACACCAAACGGCTTATTTTTTAAACAAGATGGTACAAAGGTATTTATAACTGGAACAAGCACTGGCTTTGCATATGAATATGCACTGTCTACAGCGTGGGATATTTCTACAGCTTCCTATACACGAAGTTTAGATTTAACCTCACAGCCTTATGATCTTCCTTTAGATGCAAAGTTTACGTCTGATGGTAAGAAAATGTTTGTTTTGGGGAAAATTTTCCCCGGCTCTTCTCAAGAGTCTATCTATCAATATTCACTATCGACAGCATGGGATATTTCGACAGCATCATATGATAACATTTCTTTCTCTGTATATAGTCAGGGATCGGCGGGACAAGGTATATTTTTTAAAACTGATGATTCAAAAATGTATTATGTTGATGCGACTAGCTCTGAGATTTATCAATACTCAACTACTACTCAAGAAGAGCAGTCTCACCTATTTCCTTTTATTTTTGACCAGAACGAAGAGTATATTATTTCTGTAGAAAATGGGCGAGTAAGATGCTTTCGCCTTCTAACAGATGGAACGGTAAGCCTTGTTGCAAATATTACTCAAGATGTGAACAGTAATGTGCTGCCCTTTGATAGAGAATATATCAAGCAATATACAGTAGCGCAGCGTGGCGATGTGATGTTTATTGCGCATCCTTTGTTTGCAACACGTTTGCTAACAAGAACAAGCCTAACTACCTTTGAAGTTAGCACTTATACTTTTGATCAAAGACTGGATAACAGCGTTATCTTTCAGCCTTATTCTAAGTTTCAAGCCCACGGAACAACGCTTGATCCAAGTGCAACAAGTGGTAATGGAATCACATTAACAACCAGCAGTGCTTATTGGGATACTACTGGAGAGCAATCTGGTGGTAACTATCTTAGCTCTTTGCATGTTGGGGTAACTGTTAGATATAGTGGTAATGAAATATTAATAACAAGTGTTCAGTCTGCTACTCAAGCAACTGGTAATGTTGTTGACGAACTATCAACGCGCTTATCTGTTTTAAACCCGTTTCGCACTATTGACGGAAGCACAACTGTAGAAGTTACTATGATTGGTCATGGTTTCTCAGGTAGTGAATCCATTACCATTTCTGGCGCTTCGGCAACTGGTGGGATTAATACTGGTAACTTAAATGGAGCTAGAACTGTAAACGGTATTATTGATGAGAATACATTTACGTTTACTGCGGGTGGCGCTGCTTCTTCTGCCGAAGATGGCGGTGGTCAAGTAACTGTTGTAACCCATGCGCCAAGAGTAGATTGGGATGAGCAATCATTTTCTGCACTTAGGGGATACCCTGCGGCTGTTACCTTCCATGAAAACAGACTTGTTTACGGTGGAACGATAGCTGAACCTGATACGCTTTGGTTTAGTAAGATCGGTGAGTATTTTAACTTTGATGTTGGCGATGCGGCTGATGATGATGCAATTAATCTTGTTGCGGCAACTGGTGATGTTAATGAAATCCGTTACATGGTTTCTAATCGTGACCTACAAATATTTACTGCATCAAGTGAGCTTTATGTTCCAACGTACCTCAATCAAACAATAACACCTACAAATGCTCAAATTAGAAAGCAAACTCCATTTGGCACTGAGTTTGTAAAACCTGCTGAGATTGATGGTGCAACTATCTTTTGTGAGTTAAATGGTAAGATTGTTCGAGAGTATATCTATACTGATTCTGAGGATGCTTATAGCTCTGTTGCTATTTCAACAATTGCTTCGCATCTGATTGATACGCCAAAGTATCTTGCTATTGCGCATAGTGGTTTTGGTCTGCCAGATTCTTATGCTGCATTTACTATGACCAATGGCGAAATGGTCTTGTTTACTTCTAACAGGGCAGAGCGTAGGGCCGCTTGGACTAGGGTAACAACTGCTGGAACCTTTGGTTCTGTTTGTGGCATTGAGGATCGCTTGTTTGCTAATGTGTATGACTCAGATGGTAATTTAAAGTTATGTGAGTTTGATACTGAGGTGGGCTTGGACTTCTGGGTTTATAATTCTGTTAGCTCAGTAAATCATAAAGTAGATGTAAGTTCTGTTTACTCTAACGGTGATACGGTTGATGTTATTGCTATAAAAAACTCTACTCAGTATTCGCTTGGAAGTTTCACTGTGGACTCAACCAACAGTGTTAATTTAACAGCCCATGCTTCAGCAAGTTACACTCATGCTTATGTGGGCAAAAAATACACAGCTAAGGTTATTAGCAATCCTGTTGATGCTTCTATGGGTGGTGGCCCTGCAACTGGAACGCCAAGAGGTATTACTAATATTGTTTTAGACTTGAAGAATGCAAACTCAGTAAAGGTAAATAGCAGAAAGCCTTCGATGGATGCTGGATTTACTGGCAAGAAAGAGTTTCGTTCTTTGGGGTATAGCCGTGATCCGCAAGTTACGATTGAGCAAGATGATCCGCTTACCATGCAAGTGAATGGAATAGTTACGGAGTTAATAGTTTAATGGACCCTTTAACATTAATGTTGATTGGAAAAAGCATCCAAGCGGGGGCTGGTGTACTTGGCGCTATTGGTAAGCAAAAGGAAGCACAGCTAAATGCTTTCCAAATGGAAACGCAAAAGAAAGAAAATCAAATTGCTGCTATGCAACAGGCTAGGGCAAGGCGCGAAGAGTATGACCTAGCTACTTCTGCAAACATAGCTGCATTTGCTGCACAGGGTCGTGACATTGGCGCTGATAGAAGCGTTGAAGCATTTCTGAAGCGTCAAGAGGAAGTTGTTGGTCAAGACCTTGGTAGGGTAGCGCGTCAGACTAGAGCAGAGGATTTAAGGGCAGACATGATGGCTATGTCTGAGAAGCGCCGTGGTCGTAATGCTCTTTATTCTTCTTTGTTTAGCGCGGTTGGCACTATGGCAGAAGCTGGTTATCAATATAAGAAGGCTAAAACATAATGGCTGTAATTAGACAAAGAACACAAATCTTTAATCAGCCAGTTGGGGTTGTTCGAGCAGATGCAGGGGCAGGTTCGGTTGCTCAATCTATCAGTCGCGCTGCTGGAACAATGGCAGAGCTTGCTTATAGGGATGCAGTAAGCGCTGCTGAAAAGAAGGGCATTGATACCGCTCTCGCTGCTCAAGAAGATAAACTCACAACATTTAATCCTATAACTGGCAAGCCAGAGGCTTATAAAGCGCCAGAGGGATTTGGTCAGATTGCTGCTGAAGCCTATCAGCGTGTTATTGATAAGCGCTTTGAGGATTCAATAAACAATGAAATGCAGCTAAAGGCAAAAGAACTTGCCATAAAGTATGAGTTTTCTCCAGAAGCCTATGCCGAGGCTATGAGCGATTACATAGGGCAAATGTCTGAAAGCTCTGAGGGTAGATACGAAGCACACATTGAATATGTTGGCTCTGAGTATTTAGCGCGTACTAAGCTAAACCTTCAAGAGAAAGCGATTACAAGAGCAAGGCAGAATGCTGCATCCCAGCTTACTGTTTCTATTCAAGAGGGGGCTAGTAGTGCTAGGGCGGCTGCTGAAGAGGGTAACTTTGTTGGTGATGATTCCCTTGCTGTTTTAGAGAAGACAAAGAACGTTGGCGCTGCAAAAGATGGTGTTACCTCTGCCCTTTTGAAGTCTGGTGCTGATACAAGTACATCTAATTTGTACGACAAAGAGATTGCTCTTGGTGGTATGAATTACATGATGAGGGAAACCTTTACTAGCGCTGAAAGGCGTCAAGTTATTTTGTTCTTTCGCAGCAATGGTGATCTAACTGGTGGCCTAACAGATGAGCAAATTGAGAATGGCAAAGCGCTCTTAAAGTTTATTCAGCCATCTGAAAAAGCAAGCATTCTAAGCCATGCTTCTAGTGTTGCTGCTGATTACAATGCTGTTGAAAGAGATGGGGCGCTTGCAGCAAAAGATGCAGCAGAGTTTTTATCTAGGAAAGCAGTTCTTAAGTTTGGCGAAAGTATTGAGACTTTTGGCTCTATATCTACTGAGTTGGCTACTAAGTCTTTTGACTCTGATAATCTTTCTGATATTAACAATGCGTTTAGCGCTGCTGTAAATGAATTAGCTAAGGCAGAAGAAGATCTTAACAAGCAGTTTGCAAATGGGCTTATTAGCGATGATAGTCGCCGCTCTGATTTAAATACAGCAAAAGAAGCTGCGCTAGAACCTTTTCTTTTAGAAGCTGCTGCTGAAGGTAATGTCGAGTCATTGAAGGCTGCTCTTAGCAATCCTTTAGTTGATCGCAGTATGCTTACCCAAAAGCAGAATGCGTTTATAAATGCAGTACATTCTTCAGAGATTTTAGATACTCAGGAGATAAAAGCGTTTGGACGAAGTGTCCTAGAGGCATCTGAGGATTCTTTAAAAATAAGAAGGGACAACGCCAGATTAGAGGTTTCTCTTCGCAATAAAGTTTCATCATTAATTGATGGTGGCATATCTAACGAAGCCTTTAAAAAAATGTCTTCTGAGATTATGGATAATGTTGGCACACTTGGAGCGACAAAGGCTGATACCTTAATTAGCTCAATGCGCAAAGCAAGAGCCTCAGACCGCATTGATGGCTTCTCTGCTACAGCAAGTTCAAAACAGCTAAACAATCTTCATATCTATGTAAACTCTAACGGAAAACGCAAAGAGGGAATGCTTGATACAACAATTTCTCTTGGCGATAATATTTTAGATGAAACTGAAGAGGCTGATCGCAAAGATGTTTTATCAAAGATAAACTCTGTTCGAGTTGCAGTTAATGAGCAAGAAAGACAATCACAAGAAGACTTAGAGAAACTTCAGACCTTTAATAGAGTTATCTCAGGAAACGGAAATTCTAATATTAGGGATGACAGAGAGGCAACTGATGAGCTTCTTTTGAGAAATGATGCTCCTGTTGAAAACTATTCAACGTGGACAAATGAGCAAAGAGGATTGCTTCTACCAATAATTGCTAGTGCTGTACCTCAAACTCTTGTTAATGGTTTAAAGTCTATTACAAGTGGACAGATTATTAAAAACCCTGAGTCATTTTTATCTTTGTATTCTGCGCTACCAAGTGGCGCATTTGGAGATACTCTTGCTGATAAGGACAGGGCTTTCCTAGATGATGTTATCAATGTTTCCAGAGATTCAGACACGCCTATTTCTGAGGTTGCTGTAACACTTAGAGATAGGCAGAGAAGTCCTAGTGCAACGTCTAATCTTAGCATTGAGTTGAAAGATACAACTTTAAAATCTGAAGCAATGAAGATTGCAGACAATGATCCGTTAGTTGCGCCAGAGATTGAAAGTCTTCTTGAGTATCACCTTCTTAACTTCCGCACACTTGAGGATGCAAAAGAAAAAGTAGAAGCTGTTCTGGATGAAAAGTATGCTAAGTCTGATTACATTGCCGATCCAAGAGCGCCTTTTGGAGATATAACAAGATCACGTTACGCCCTTAGTAAAACATTTAAGGGCGATGATGAAGCTAGGATTGAGTTTCAAAAAATCATTCACAGTAGTTTACCTCAGAATATAAAGATTGGTGAAACAACACATTCATCGTTTTCTCTACAAGCAGATATAATAGCTACTGAAGCAACCTTAGTTAAGTTAGTACCAATCGTTAATGGTGATGACGTTCGGTATTCTGTTTATTTCGTTGATGAAAACAAAGAGCTTCGTCCACTTATCTATGAAGCGGATGCTGTTGGTAATCCTCAAAAGGGTGGCGGTCTTTGGAACCCAACATTCTCTAAGGATGATATGGCAGATTATTATGCTAGAAAAACGGCTGAAGCTAATGCTAAATTAAAACTTAAATCGGAACAAAGAGGGGCGCTTCAAGAAGGTCAGGAAAGAGTTAGGCAGCTTCCCCCATCTATGTTTATCGCTCCTTTTAACTAGGTAATAAAATGCAGAATGGTTTAAGTATAACGAAAGGTCTTGAAAGTGGTAGGGGTGTTGCACCACCTTCTGATGTAAGTTTCTATGATACGGTTTCTGCTTCCCTAGCTTACAAATACAGTCCTTTCTTAGACTACCAAGAGGAAAGAGCGCGTTTCCCAGACATTCCAGAAGACGGATATAGCGCAATTGATAATATCCCAGAGAATTTAAAGCCATTTGGCTCTTATCTTCTTAGGGCTACCAATCAAGAACATATGGATTACCTGATTGGTAATTTAGAAAAACGCCATGAGGTTAGGCAAACACTAGCTCAGTCTGGTGTTTTTGCTGAATTAACCGCAGAAGTCTTTGATCCTATTAACTGGATTGCAATACCTTTTGCTCCAGCCGCTACATTCGGTAGAACAGCCTTTAGAGGCGCGGTAGCTACTGGTGCAGTGGTTACTGGCCAAGAAGCCATTAGGTATCCTCTAGACCCCCTAGCAACGCCCACAGAGGCTGTTATTAACATTGGGTCAGCAGCATTGATTGGTGGCACACTCTCCGGCCTTCTAACTATCCCAATGCAGAGAAGACTTGCTGCGCAAAGAGATGCAGAAATTGAAATAAATAATCTAAGAACTGCAATCTCACCAGAAGGTGAAGAGCCAGATGGTAGAATAGCCCCAAGCCTGTTTACTGATTCTTGGCTTTACAAGGCTGTAACTACACCAATGAAGCGGATTCTTACTGATGATAACATTCCTAACTCTGTAAAGCTAAATACTTTAAAGATTGCGAATGACTCAGGCGTTTTACTTGCAGCGAATAAGCAAGGCAAAAAGGTTGGGAACTCAGTTTATCAGAATGCAAAGCTGCTCGAAGGTGAGTGGGTCAAAGCCTACGATGATATGCTTAATATCTGGGGCCAAAGCACTGGCAAAGGTGTTACAAATCCTCTTGATTATACTTTTCAGCGTAAAGACTTTGAGACTTGGCTTGAGGGTGTTGATAGCAAGTCTATGCGCGGCATTGAGCCAGCCGATGACTTTGAAGCTAGGGCAATGGATACCCTTAATAAGTTTTATCAAAATTGGGAAGAAAGACTTAGTGAGCAAGGGTTAATTGGTTCTGCGCCTTACTATGAAAAGTTTATTGTTGGTCGTGAGCGCCGCATTGAAAGCGTTCAGAAAAAATTAGAAACAACTAGAAATGCAGATTATAGAGCAAGGTTAGAGGCTCAAGTTCGTCGCTACTCTGATGAAGTAGATGAAGCCAAAGCAATTCTAACTGACATCAAAGAGGCTGGCCCTGTGTTGCCCCCTAATGAAAAGTTGTTCCGTCCTAGATATTGGGATCAGGATGCAATTACAGAAAACATGGAAGACTTCAAACGCATTCTTTCAGAATGGTACACGAAGAATCCATCTATTATTGTTCGAGGCAAAGACGGTAAATCTTCTAGAGTAACTTTAGATACTTCTGAAGAAGCTGTTTCTAAGCGTGTTAATGATACAGTAGATTCTATTATGGGCATCAAGGACATTCTTGATCCAGAGGTAGGATATTATGGCGCTGGTAAATCAAAACACTTTAAACATCGTTTGGTAGATATACCGAATGAATTGGTTTTAGATTACATTCAAACTAATCCAGTTGCGGTTATGAAAGCGTATACTCAAAGAACAGGCGCTAGATATGAGTTTGCTCGTATGTTTGGCGGTGATTCTATTGATGATGTCTTAGACGATACTTTCAATCAAATGATGGACGCCGGAAGAACGCAAGCACAAGCACATGCTGCAATGAAAGATATGCGTCACCTTTACAAGCGGGTTATTGGTGGTTTGCAGCGTGACCCTGATAGCTGGGATCAAAGTACAGCTAGAGTATTGCGCAGTCTTGCACAGTTAAATTATCTTGGTTCTGCTGGTGTTTCTACAATGACTGAGCCAGCTAAGATTATGATGGAACATGGTCTTGGCCCTACATTCCGTGGTTTGTTTTCTATAATGAAGAACAATCAACTGCGCCTTGGAGGTAAAGAAGCAAGGATAGCTGGTGAGGCATTAGACAACATTATGAACTCTGCGCATTTGCGTTTGGTTGATGATGTAAACAATAACCCATTTAGGTCTGATATTTTAGATAGGGCAAAAAGCCCTTTCTATTTATTAAATGGACTTGGCCCTATTACTCGCATCTTCAAAGACTTTGATGCAATGATGCGCTCTCATACTTTGATTGATTACTCTGTTCGCTGGACACAAGGCAAAGCAACCAAGCAAGAGCAAGAGTATCTTCTGAGGTACAATATTGATCTAGAAGATGCCAAGAAGATTGCCAGTGCGCCGTGGCAAAAGGGTGAGTCTGGCCTTTATATGGCAAATACTGAGGCATGGACAAACACCATTGAGTTTCCTGCAACCAAGGCAGAGGTTATTTCTGGGCCAACAAATAGCTTCGATGGAGACAGGTATAAGCCAGCTTTCTACAGAGAATCAGAAAACAAAATATACATTGATGAAGAGCATATAATAGAAGAAATGTGGCCTGAGCGCGGTTGGGAGAATCCCAGAACCGAAGGCGTAAAGCCAATTAAAAAAGGCATAATCAACAGCCCAGAGGATTATGTTACCTTTATTAAGATGCACGAAATTATGCACTCTTTAAACAGGCCCAAGGCTATGGGCTTTGACATGAGAAAGAATGCAGATAAGGTTGCATATGAGAATGCAATCAATGACTTAGCTGTTGCTGAAATAGAAAAGCAAGCAAGAGTTGACCCAGAAACAGTGCGCACATTCCGCAATGCTCTTAGCTCTGGAATTATGAATACAATCTTAATGGGTACTCCTGCGGATAAGCCAATCATTACTGATGGTATTGTTTACATCCCTATGCGTGTTGCTCGTAAGTTTGGAATGAAAGAAGACAAAGAGTTCAAGGGATATGCCCGTATTGAAAACGGTCTTCTTGGCTTACCCTTCCAGTTCTACAGTTACAGCTTTGCGGCGCTAAACAAAATTACTGCTGCATATGGACATGGACAACTAAAAAACCAGTGGATTGGTACTGCTCTTTCTATGGGTCTTGGCTATATGGTTCTGCAATACAAGACGCCAGACTTTGTTGAGATGGATTTCCAAGATCAGTTTGCAAGATCATTTGATTATTCAGGTGTCGCTGCTCTTTACTCCGATATGTTTTATACAGCTATGTCTACTAGCTTGGCGCTGGGTGGCCCAAACATTACTGGTGGTGTACTTCAGCCAAGGTTTCCACAAAAACCAGATGCTTTAGACGCAGCTACTGGTGTTCTTGGTGCTGGCCCTAGTATTGGGGTTGATATAGGGCGTGGTCTCTATGATCTTGTTACTGGTGAAGTTGGCGAAGGAACTAAAGAAATCATTCGGAATTTACCATTTGCTAGAATGTGGTTCTGGAAAGGTAAGATGAATGAGCTTACAAATATGATTGAAGGTGAGCTTGAAGATCGTACAAGTTTTGGCAGATATTAATTTGTGCGTTGATATTTCCTTGTTTTTATACAACAAGGGATCAAACTAGGAGATAAACATGGCTATTGAACCAAACACAAGAGGCAGCAATCCAGCAGAGAATGCTGCTGCTGTTTCGCCGCATGACTCTAACGACCTAACAAATGTTGCTAGGGCTTTGTATGTTGGTACAACTGGTAACATTAAGATCATTACTGCGGGTGGTGACACTGTAA
>Ga0209645_1001770_pt1 | contig 10615 bp, 20 predicted proteins | sample ETNvirenome_6_30_FD_184070 | JGI IMG/M metagenome (GOLD analysis project Ga0209645, IMG submission 184070) | Marine viral communities from the Pacific Ocean - ETNP_6_30 (SPAdes) (version 2) | ecosystem: Environmental > Aquatic > Marine > Oceanic | place: Pacific Ocean | collected 2013-06-19
TAAGATTGAACGCAGCTTGCGATTTAATCGGCCTGATGATGCCCATCTTTCAAGAAGTATTTCAACAAAATACACGACTTTTACCACATCTTGTTGGGTAAAAAGAAGCAGTTTGGGGACTTGGCAGTACATATGGGCGCAACATGACGGTAGTGCTTACCGTGGACTTGCCTTTGGTGACAGCAACGACAAGCTTTCTCTTTACAAAGGCAGCCACGTTTACACAGATAGTGTATTTAGAGACGTTTCAGCTTGGTATCACATCGTATTAAAATGCAGCAACGGCACTGCAACTCTTTACGTCAACAATACGCAAGTTTCTACAACAACAGAGTTTTTTATTGGGGGCGGCAGTGCTCGTATCGGAGATTTTATAACTGGCGGCAATGAGTTTGATGGCTATATGGCAGAGTTTCACGGCGTTTTAGGGACTGCTCATAATCCAACTGATTTCGCCGAATATGACGATAATAATAATTGGAAACCAAAGAAATTTGAAGGCAGCCATGGGAGCGATGGTTTCTATCTAAAACTTGCGGACAACACAAGTACAACAACGATTGCAGAAGATAGCAGCGGAAACAACAACGACTGGACCGCTAACAATATCAGCGTTACAGCAGGATCTGGCAATGACAGTCTGTTTGATTCACCAGTGAACGGATCGCAGTCAGACACTGGTGCGGGTGGAGAAGTTAGCGGGAACTACTGCACGTTGAACCCGTTAGATAACGAGTCTCATACACTATCAAATGGAAATTTAGACATTACTAATTTTGGCACAACACGTCAAACTCATTCTACGATCTTGCCCAGTTCAGGGAAGTGGTACGCAGAGTTTACCTGCAATGCAGCGATGAATGACGTTCAAATTGGTGTTGCAAACAATAAGGGCACTAGCCATTTAGGCGCTGATTCAAATTCTTGGGGCGTTATTTCGATTAACGGAAACAGAATTCACGGTGGCGGAAGTAATCAATCTTCTTATGGTTCAAGTTATACCACTAATGACACAATTATGGTCGCATTAGACCTCGATAATGGTAAATGGTATGCGGGCAAGAATGGAACTTGGTTTAACTCAGGCAATCCAGCAAATGGAACAAACCCGGCCCATACCGGCTTAAGCGGCAATATTGGATTCGCTGTGGGCTCAAACAACACTGGCGGCGATATTTCTTGCAATTTCGGCCAGCGTGCATTTGCGTATAGCGCCCCAAGCGGTTTTTCTCCGCTATGTACCACGCTGCTCCCGACCCCGACGATTGCCGATGGTTCGACAGCTATGTCTGCAACCTTGTGGACCGGCAACGGCAGCACGCAGACGATCTCAGGCTTGAATCATTCTCCTGACTTTATCTGGCACAAGACTCGTTCAATCTCAGGAGGTTCTCAGCTTTATGACAGTGTGCGTGGAACGTCTAAAAGGCTTCGTTCTGATAGCACTGATGCTGAAAGCACATTGAACGGAGTAACCGCGTTCAATTCTGACGGCTGGACGATGACCGGGGGGAATAACAATGCCGTATCGTATGTAAGTTGGACCTGGGACGCTGGATCATCAACGGCCAGCAACACTGACGGCAGCATTACTTCGCAGGTAAGAGCCTCTCAATCCAGTGGATTTTCCATCGTTGAGTACACCGGAAACGCAACGAATAGTACCGTAGGGCACGGTCTAAATGCGGCTCCAAAATTGATAATTATTAAGTGCCGTGAAGTTAGTTCTGGTTGGGCTGTTTATCACGACGCAATTGGAACAGCCACTAACAATTATATCGAGCTTCAATCAACGAATGGGGCCGCCCAAGACAACACCGCATTTCAAAACACTGCTCCAACTAGCAGCGTATTCAGTATTGGCACAAAAGCAGCAGTAAATAACGATGAAGACAGTCACATCGCTCTTTGCTTTGCCTCTGTCGAAGGCTATAGCGCGTTTGGTTCGTTCGATTCTAATAATTCCACAGACAACGCGTTCGTTTACTTAGGATTCCGCCCGCGTTGGGTACTTTGGAAAAGAAGCAGTTCTTCCGGCGGCTGGTTTATTTACGACGCTAAAAGGGACCCTATTAACCCTGTAGATTCCTACCTTCCAGTAGATACTGCCGGTCAGGAAGACGTAGCATCTCCAGCTCCTTTGGATTTTTTATCTAATGGATTTAAGGTTAGAAACACTTTAGGCGGAACAGAAACATTTATCTACGCCGCATTCGCTGAGCATCCCCTGTCCCTAAACGGCGGTCTCGCCCGGTAATCTTTAACCATCGCTAACACGGTCATGTTCACTGTCAGCGGCCAGACAATTAAATACGATCGCCCCTGGACCCATCCGGACACAGGTGAGCAGTATCCAGCCAACTGGCTGCGTCTGACAAGCGCAGCTGAAAAGCAAGCTGTCGGTCTGGTTGAAGTCACCATCCCAGCCGCTGAGGTTTATGACCAACGTTTCTATTGGTCGGCGTCGAATCCTAAGCAGCTCAATGATGAGGCTGCTGTTGATAAGGATGGCAATGAGCTTGGCTTCACGCAGACAGGCTTGAAGACGTTGTGGAAGGCAAAACAAGACGAGACTGCTGCAAGCCTTTTGGCTCCATCTGATTGGCGCGTTATCAAGGCTAAGGAGACCAGCACTAACATTCCGTCAGCTTGGAAAACATATCGCGCTGCCATTCGTACAGCCTGCAACACGCGCCAAGGCGAGATTGACGCTTGCTCTGATGTTGCAGCGTTGAAAGAGTTGCTATACGGGGCAGCACAGGTTGAGCAAGATGGGGAGATGGTTGCCAACCCCAATCTGGCTACCGCTTGGCCTGACCCTATTGATTGATGCAAAGACCTGACCCGATGATCACCGCCAGCTATGGCGCGACTGATATTGCTTGCCAAAAATCAAGAACGCTGTGGCTTGAGGAATTGTTTTGGCTCGATGGCCGGGACATGATTTCGCATCCAATGCACGGTCTTTTCACTGGCCTAGCTGCCAAGTATCAGAACTTGGATTCAACTGACGGCTACTGATGGCGAAGTCACTTAACGGGCAAAATTTTGTCCCTAGCAAGCCAAAAAAGACACGTCAGGGGAATGGATCACATTCAAAACCGTCCCATGGACGCAAGGTTTATCGTGGCCAAGGAAAACGATAGACCTCTTTCCCATGCTCAAAATTCTTCTTGCGAGTGGTGTCGCCGCTTCAACAGTTGCGCTGGCATCTCCTGCCCATTCCGCGCCTGTCTATTTCAACCCTGAGGCAAACGTCGGCGGCAACCTTGACACTGGTGTCGGCGGAATGGACATCGATCTGCACTTGGGCATCGAGTCCGGTGGCGCTTATGCCCAGATCGGCCCCATGGTGAAAGTGCCTGACACTGGTGAAGTGGACTACGGCATCAGCGGCAAGGCTGGCTACGGCTTTGGCCCTGGCTACACCGAACTGTCTTTCGTTTCTTATGACGATGACACTTCTATCAATCTGAAGGTTGGTGGCAAATTCCAACTGTGAGCTATAACTAACTCAGGTTTCTCACACAGACCGACATCAGGCTCCCGCAAGGGGGCCTTTTGTTTTATCTGCAATCACCATGCAAAAAGTTTTCAATCTGCTTGGCACCGTGGGGTTCATCGTTGCGACTGGAACGTTGGCCGTTGGCACTGTCGGTTACATGCGGCTGCCATCCTTGGCTAACAAGTACATCAGCGAGCTGAAGCTAGAGCTGACAGAAACGCTGACCAACATGCTGCCCGGTCAGGTTGATCAGGCCATGCCAGAGTTGCCGACTACCACCGGCCCGGCTGTGCCGTTCAAACTTCCATGAGCGATCAGGTCAACTCACCAGCGCATTACACCAAAGGCCGCGTTGAGGCCATCGATGTCATTGAGGATGTGGTGGCTGGCGCGCCTGATGCCGTAACTGGCTATTTGGTGGGCCAAGCGCTCAAGTATCTGTTGAGGGCATGGCACAAAGGCAACACCATGCAAGACCTGCAAAAAGCCACTTGGTATCTGAACCGCGCGATCGACAGGTTCAATCCTTAGGTGATCATCTTGGTGCCAGCTACGGGATCCTCTGGGTCGTGTGCTTCCGGCCCAAATCCTTCGCGCTGAACTTTCGCCATGTCCAGTTCTGGCGTGGGTGTCTCAGCTTTCTGCTCAAACGAGGCAAGCCAATCTCTAATGGCTGCGCCCGTGGGAGTTGATTTGGGCCACCGAATGAAAGCCAAAAGCTGCTTAGTGTCGGTGAAGGACTTGGAGGTAAAACCGCTTTTGCAGATGTAAACCACTGGGGGGCCTTCCCTCATGTGGGTGCGTTCGATAAACAATGATCCAGCGGTAAACCGTTCACCTGACTTCATGCCGGAGATTCCTGAGATAGGTGTGCCTGCGATCTCGGTGCCAGAGATCCCTTCATGGCAATCAATGCCGCCTCAGAGTATTCCAAAAGAACCGCCAATCACATTGTTGCTTGGCTGGCCGATCGCTGACGTGCCTGGATGCGTTGAAAGCCGCAGCGCACAACCAGGCAACCCTGATGCTTATGACACGGACCCAAAGGGCAACTTTGTTGTCTGTGATGGAACGATGCCATCGTTTCCGGCCATGGACTACACGCCAGGGACTTTGACGTATGGCCCAGCAAAACCGCCACCGTTAGATCTGGACTCAGAAAAAAGGTCGGATGTGTCAAGTCCGACCCCAGCTCCTCAACCCACAACGCCGGGCGGCGTACCCGACACCTCAAGGTTGCCCAAAGATCCGCCGTGTCCACCCTTTGGGGCCAAGCCTCTAGGTTCTCTCAATGCCCTCTCCACAAAAGTTCTTGCTGGCTATGAGCTGCGAGACGGGAAGTGCGTGAAGATTTGGGATCCTGTGCCGATTGGACAGGTGATTCAGAACTATGTCCCACCAGCGGGGCCAACTGTGTCCGTCGCCTTGACAGCGGCTTTCGCGACTACAGCGGCCATATTCGCCAAGCCAATCGCGTCAGTGCTGCAAAAGCTGGCGAAGCCTCTAACAAAGAAGGTGGTCAAAAAGATCAATCAGAGGCTCGGCCGTAAGGAGAAACTGGAATCCTTACAGCAGCGGCGGGTGATCCAGCGTCACCGGAATCAAGCCATTCGCGATCTGAGACGGGCTTTGGGGAAATGATTTTATGTGTGTGGGGCGGCAAGACTCCAGGTGGATTGGTCAGCGATACGTCTGCACAGATTTGAGCGTAAACACCGCGCACAACAATCCCGTCTTTCAAGAGATCTGCGCAATTTTTGATCCTCTTGATTTCGTAGACCATTCTCGACTCAGCAATCTTTGCATCGAGCAACGCCACTTGCTTCTCTGCTGCTGCCCGGCAGGTGCGAACGTGACTTCTATCTAGCGGGATGCTTATGGTCGCCGTGATGCCACCGTTGATTGAAAAGTTGTCCTTCTGACCTGTGCGAATTGGCTTGTAAAAGCTCACGCGACCTGGAAAGTCTGGCTGGCCATCGGGTTGCGGGTTTCCCTCGGGATCGAAGGCACCTGTCAGGTCTGTGGTGTCATAGACAGGCTCTTGATAGTACGGCTCATAAGGTGCCGCCCAGCTTGTAGTTGTACTGAGAAAAGGGTTGATGTTCAGGGTTGCACCCTGGCAGCTGATTCCGCCGCCGTATGTATTAGTGAACTGCCTGGACGGCACGACCTGCACAGCCTGATTCGTGACTGACCCACTGCTGTTTGCCACAGGTGCTGCAGTGCTGCTTGTCTGCGCTTGTGCAGGGGCAGCAATTAGCAAAAGGGCTGCAATGACTCGCTTCATTGGGTGAAGGTGCTCAGAGTCTCCGTTGTCGATTCAATGTCAGTCTCGCGGTTGATGATCGTATGGTTCACAAGCCCTGGGCCTTGAAGTGTTTCTACGAACTGAAAACTTGCGCCTTCGTTGACGATGCTCCAAGACGGCTTTGAGGAAGGATCAAGGCCGCGCCAAACACTTGTCACGCCGTTCATTGTGTTGGTCGTTGTTTCAATGCCCATAGGCGCAACACTGCCGCTTGGTTTTACATTAGAGCCAGAAACACTTAGTTCATATCCCGTGCGATATTGATACGAGTTGATGACTTCATTTACCTTTGTTTTCGTAGTAGTTGTTGACTTTAATGTACCCTGCTGAAAGTTAGGAACTACAGGCAAAGCTTTTGCTGCAGGCGCTAACAATAAAAGCAAAAGTAATAGCATTATTCAATAGTTAATGACGTAGTGAGCTGTCCTATCGCAAGCGTATTTGCTCCGCCAGCCGTAATCGTCATGGTGCCGTCTGAGGCGATTGTGCCTGCCAAGTCACCAGCAGTTCCAGAGGCGGTGGAAACAATGCTGCCGAAATTAGGCGCAGCGCCAACAGATACTGCTGAGGTCGGGACTGCGTCAGCTTGGGTATAAGACTGGCTGAAAGAGAACGCCTCGCCGGGGGTGTCCTGCGTGACTGCGATTGTGCCTGGTGAATACACACCGCTGGTGATTGTGCCAGCTGAAATGGTGTTAGCTGTAGTGCCGTCAGTGGTATCCACCCCGCTCCCACTAATCGTGAACGAGGAACCCAACCGTTCTGCAGTGGTCACAGCGCCACCAACTTGCAGACTGATGCTGCTTTGAATCTTGTGGGTCAGGTCAGCACGAGCAGGCAAAGCGGCTGCCAATGTGATGCCCAATACCAAAAGTGAGCGGATCATTTGATGCCAGCTTTGGAATCTTTGTTCTCAACGATAACGCTCTTCTCCTCTTTCTTCTTCTGGCCGTTACGGCCTACCGATAACCCATAGCTAGCCGCAGTTGAACTCAGCAAACTTGCGCTGAAAGTCACGTCAATCGATTGCTTAAAGATGCCTAGATAGTTGGCGGTGATGACGCCCATTGCCCAGACCATAATCGTCAGGCGTACAAAGTCGCCAAGCCATCCATTGCCGTGGTCCTCCTGCTCCTCCGACTTCGTCTCCTTTGTTTCTGCCATGATGGTTTGACGCTAGGGGTCGAATGGTGGTTGAGGTTTGGGCTGCTGTGGCTGGGGCGTCTGTCGGTGTCGCGTCCGCTGGGCTGACCGGCATGAACCGTCAAAGCCAGCAGGGCCGTGACTCGTTGATACGTTTGACCACCGCCGTCGATAACTTAGCCAGTCGGCTTGATGTTCTCCACGCAGACATCAGGACTCGCGATCAAGAGATCTTTGCTCGACTAGCCAATCTGGAGCAGTCAGTGGCACGACTGGAAGGCCATAGCAATCGGAACTAGGGTATTGATGCAGTTCAAAGCGCAATTATGCTGCTACTGATCCGCCCAATTTTGTTCCGGTTCATGCAATCGGAAGGTGTCAAAAAGCTGGTGATTGATCTTTTGGAGGCGTATTGCTCCTCAACTGACAACACGATCGATGACCAAGTGGTGGCCTTCGTCCGGAAGAATATGTATCCGACCACTCGTGTGGAGCAGTGAAGCTGTCCGCATTTTCCGCAACTGGCTGGTTCGTTGCCGGAGGCGCGGTCATGCTTTTGCTCTGCACCACAATGGTCGTCTTCATCGCTGGATACAGCTCTGGCGCAGCCACTTGCGAGCAAGCAAAATCAGGTCAGCTTTAGCGGTGACCGGCGTGTTAAGTCTGCTGCCGTTTTTTGAATGGTATAAACCAGACGTGCCGCACCGCATGGCTGCCATTAAGCAGCTGGAGGAAGCTATGCCCGAGCATTTGCTCAGTGAAGATGCTGAGTGGTTTCAGGCGTGGAAGGCCAGCGGCATCGACCAGGAGGTGTACTTGCCTCGATATTTCAGACAGCTTGACCTGCCCGGCGGCGCGAGAAAATGCTTCACAAGCGCGGCCAGCATGGTTGCATCTTTCTATAAGCGCGTGAACACGCAGGAGCAGTATGAGGCTGTACTCAGACCTTTTGGTGACACAACCTCTGTTTACGCTCACGTTAAAGCCTTGAGCAGCTTGGGCCTTCAGGTTCGCTTTGTAGACAATGCAGATGCAGAGGACGTGATGGAGGCCATTGACGCTGGCAATCCTGTGATGGTCGGCTGGTATCACCGAGGCAACATGCTGCGCGGTGAGCCGGCTATGTGCGGCAGCGAAACGGAAATTTGTGGCCACTGGTCTGTTCTCCACGGCTATCAATCGCGATACAGCAACGACCCGAGCTGGCTTATGTCGGACCCTTTAGGTTTGCCAGATATTGAGAGGGGCACTCACAACCCTGCACTTTCTGGCTATCGCGTCAGCGTGCGCCAGGCTGCATTCCATCAACGTTGGCAAGTCAATGGCCCCAGGAGCGGCTGGGCCATTTTTGTCGAGGCACAATAGGTTGCACTTAAAAGCAGCGAATGACGGTTCTGTGTGACTGGGAGATCAAGGCTCGGTGTCAAAAAAGCCAGATGGTCGTCCCGTTTGACGCAGAGTTGCTAAACCCAGCCAGCCTTGACTTGCGCCTGGGTCTCTACCTGATGGTTGAGAACATCTGTGACCCTGAGCTGCTGCGGATTGACATCTCAGACAGAACAGAGGATGACCCGTTCATGCTTCAGCCCGGCGAGTTTTGCTTGGCTGAGACACTTGAGTTGTTCAACCTGCCTGACGACATCTGCAGCACTTTTCTACTCAAAAGCTCACGCGCAAGAGAAGGCTACGGTCACATGCTTGCTGGTTTTGCAGATCCAGGCTGGCACGGATCGCGCCTCACCCTTGAGCTGAAAAACGAGCGGCTGCATCACCCGCTGCCTCTGTACCCAGGCTTGAAAATTGGGCAGATGGTGTTTCACAGAATGACCCCACCGCTGCGCAGCTATCGCGAGACAGGTCATTACAACAACCACTTGACAGTCATGCCTTCCGTGGCATGACTTGACAAGAATCTTCAAGGCTATGGGCTGGGCCGATTGGATGATCGTCGAGCAAAGCCTTGAGGAAGAGCTTGAGGTTGAACGCAGCGTCAGAGAGGTCAACAACTGCACCGACGAGGAGGCGTTGAAGATGCTTTGTTCAGCCTTGGTCCGCCAGTCTTGGCACCAACAAAAACTCTTGGCGCAAGCGTGTACCAGAATCGGTGAACTTGACGCCAAGCTGGCCTGCTGGGATTAGCCGTGCTTTCCAGTGATCCTTGACCTGTAGAGCCTGACGGCGGCTTCATAGTGAAAGTTGGCCTGCCAGTCATATTTGAAATAACGAGCCATCCCGCCGTGGCTCACCTCCCAAAGCAGCATCCCGTCCTTGGTGACCTGCTTAATGGTTGGCTTCATAAAAAAGGAGCGCGGGGGCGCTCCTAGTTTCTCGTTCTGCACAAGCTTAAAAGTCAGCGGTTGAGCTGTCAGCTGGGCGGGGCTTGGCATCACTAAGAGCCATCAGCAGATAATCATTGCCGGCTTTGCTTTGACGCGGCATCAGGTTGGCGCGCAGCTTGACGCATTCCTCGCCTTTTTGGTTTTCGCAGCGGTCTGCGGTCTTGACCCATTCCACAAGCTTGCGCAGCTCATCCACAGGCACTTCCATTGCGGCCCAGTAGTGACCGTCTTTCTTTTGGTCTTTGTTGAAGTTGCCCCAGATGTTGAAGGCGTCGGGTGCGAAGTCAGGCATCAGTTGAAGAATTTAGAGATGATGGTTTGCAGCGCAGAGTTGATCACGCCGTGATGGCGTTGCTCTGCGTAGTGCTGCAGCTGGGCAGACAGTTGCTTGTCAAGGCGCACCTGAAAGTGGCCAGATCGACGTTTTTCGTCTGCCTTGGCTTGCTGTTCGCGTTTCTTGTCGTCCTCAGGCATTTTCCTGAATCCAAACCTGATGTTTGCGGCTGGTGATTGCAGGAGCGACCTTAGCGTTGTCGCCTAGCTTGAACGCAAAACGGAACGACTTGCAGAAGTCTTCACGCTTACCTGGGCTCATCTCGCCGATAAGACCCACAAGCATGTTGCGCTCTTCTGTTGTCAACGGCTGATCCTCTTTGGCAACACCTTCAATAGCTGGCGTTGCCTTGGCTTTCTTTTCCTCGCGGTGTGGGTTTTCAACCTCTTCCCGCGCCCAAAGCTGCCAACCAAGACCGAACTGTGCAGCAGCTGCTGTGCAAAGACAGCGACGGTGGCTATCAGTTAAATCGCGTGCGCTGACCTTGTCAAAAGGAATCGCGTTGTTGCGATTGTCCATGATGGCCTGGGGAAAGTCAGGCGTTCTTTGACCGTCTGGGCCGCTGAAATATCCAACGACGTAGGCAGTTCCGTTAGGTGCTTGCCAGACGTGGCTGCTGTCAACGTAGTGGGCAAGGTGAAACTGCCAGCCCGGAGCCTTGTCTAAAAGCAGCTTTGAGACACGGCACCAGTTGATGTAATTTGCCTTGTAGCTGCCTGTTCCTTTCTGGCTGACATCATCAGTTGTGATGACTTTTGCGAGATTAGGAAAGAGCTGTGACGGTGATGATGGCACCGAGGAAGTCATCTGTTTGATACCTTTTGGTTGCGTAGATGGAAACGATCTGCGAATCGTTATGAAGCAAAACACGAGCTACAGCGTCACCGATTGAGTCGGCAACGCCGCGCACGGCTTTGTCCAGATCGGGAGTTTTCGTGTAATGAACTGGCGCAGAATCTTTTAGCTTACCGGCGTTTTTACCTGTG
>Ga0209645_1001772_pt1 | contig 10612 bp, 26 predicted proteins | sample ETNvirenome_6_30_FD_184070 | JGI IMG/M metagenome (GOLD analysis project Ga0209645, IMG submission 184070) | Marine viral communities from the Pacific Ocean - ETNP_6_30 (SPAdes) (version 2) | ecosystem: Environmental > Aquatic > Marine > Oceanic | place: Pacific Ocean | collected 2013-06-19
AGAAGAATTAAATTTTTTAGAAACAGGTATATATGAAACTAACAAAGAGAGAGCAGACAGAGAAGAAGCTGAACGCATTGAGGCAGAAAAAGAAGCTGAGGCATTAGATGAATTAGAAGAATTAGATCTTGAATTATCTGAAGAAGAAGTAGAAGAATACATAGAGGTTGTTAAAGAAGTAGAAGAATACATAGAAACAATAATTGTTGAAGAAGAAGTTATTGAAATACCAGAAGAAATAGTTATTATTATAGAAGAACAAGAAATAGAAGAGGAAGAAGCTGATGAGACAGAAGAAATCTTACTGGAACCAAAAGAAGAACCAGAAGAAGAACTTGAACAAGAACCTATACAAGATCCTGTAGAACTTACAGAAGAAGAAGTAGCTATAGAGGTTGCTGAAGTAGAAGATATTGTAGAAGAAATTATAGAAGTTGAGGTAGAAGAACTTGAAACAGAACAAGTTATCGAAGTACTTGAAGAAGTTGCTGATGTCGGAGTGGAAAATCTTACAGAAGTTAGCGAAGATGTACTTGAAGTTGTAAGTCAAGTTGTAGAGGAGGCTATACAAGATGTTGAAGAACTTACGCAGGAACAAGTTGAAGTTGTTGCTGAAGTATTACAAGTTGAAACTGAAGATGTTGCTATCATTGCAGAAGCTGTTGAATCAGACGAAGCAGTAGCTGAAGCTGTAGAAGAATACGTAGAACGTGCAGTAGAAAACTCTGATGTAGAAGATTACACACTTGCAGATGTAGTTACAGAAGTACAAACAGAACAATTTTTAGAAGATCCAATAGGCGCATTTACTGATATAGATTTATCAAACATTGATCTTTCTTCTATTAATAATGACATGACATCAGATCAAAAGGAAAAGGCACAAGAAGTTGTAGTTCCAGTAATCATAGCTTCGCAAATTGTAGCTAGTGTCCAGGTCGTACCAGTTAGAATAAGACGTAGAGTATGAAGTATATTAAAAAATTAATTAATTGGATAAAAGAAATACTTAAAGAGACAATAGCGCAAACGTTTACACTCTTAGGTTTTTTTATAGCATGGCTTACATTGACTGGCACAGCTAAAGATATTGTAGGAATTGCTATAATAATAAGTACAGTCTTATGGTTATTGACCATAGGATTACGTAAAGATAGTGATGACAAACCATCACAGAAAGCGAGCAGGTAATGCCTTATACAAAAAAAGGGAAGAAAAAAAGATATTCTTCTAAGCGCAAAAAAAAGATGAAGTAATTATGTGTGAAGTGTATGTAAAACAAGATGGATCATTCACACAAATATGTAATTGCAAATATGGTAGTAATTATTGTAGCGAGCAGGTAGGTTTATACGAAAGTACCATGTCCTAAGTGTGACGAACCATTAGAAGTTGTAGATAATATTAAATTAAATTGCACAAATTCTAATTGTAAGGACTATAATAATAACAAATGAAATTACAGGTCGTACGCACACAGTTTGGATTAGACGCAACTAATGGTCTATTGTTTATAGACGGTAAGTTTGAATGCTTTACACTAGAAGATCAATATCAAGCTGTCAAAATAGCTGCAGAGACAGCAATACCAGAAGGATCATACAAGATTACATTAAGAACTGTTGGAGGTTTTCATTCCAAGTACCTTAAACGCTACTCATTTCATAAAGGAATGTTGTGGATAAGAGATGTACCTGGATTTGAGTACATACTTATACACACAGGAAATACTGATGAACATACTGCAGGTTGTTTACTTGTAGGAGAAACACAACAAGATTTAGATAAAGGCAAAGACGGTTTTATTGGTGGATCTGGTGACGCATATAAAAAAATGTACATGAAGCTGTTACCTAAGCTACTTAGTGGTGAAGAAGTCACAATAGAATACTCACAGATAAATTTAGATGGTGCTGCCGCACCGCAACAAAGTTCTGATAAGGATATGCTTAGTGCTATTCACGAAAAAGTGACACGCATTGACGCTAAACTTAGAGGAAAACCAATAATATAGACTGGAGATAACATGAGTGACGAACTCAAAGTACTTATCGAAAAAGTTGTATGGACATTCATTGAAGCATTTGGTTCAGCTTTACTTGTAGGTCCTGCAATGAACTTAGATATTACAGCATTACAAGCTGCAGCGATTGCAGGCGGTGGATCAGTAGTGGTTGTATTAAAAGAGTATGCAAAAAAACAACTCGCAAGTAAGTAAATTTACTGCAACCCAACAGGACGTAGCACACAACGAAACTAAAGATACACCTAATCACCCCAATGGTTGGGAACCTGGTGTAGAATTTAATTTTAAAACTAAGACAGGGACAATAACTACAAGACCTATGGACAATGCTAGTCCAGAGTTTGATGACCTTCTTAGATCGTGGGGATTCGATCCTGATAAGTATTCAATCTTAAATGACACTATACGTGTCAGCACGTGGGATATGAATATGGGAAAAGGAGACGTGCAACAAGCGTGGGCATATAAAGCACAGATAGTTTATAAAGAACATGCACTAGACACAGAAGATTATGATCGTATATCTAAATGGATACAGACATACAAGCGTAAAGCTAAACCTAAAGTAACAAAACCTAAAGCTAGTTTCTTTGTTGCTATATCTGATTTACAATTAGGCAAGCGTGATGGTGGTGGTACTGAAGCTATAGTTAAAAGATTTTTAGAAAAAATAGATACAGTACGTGATCGTTATAACTTCTTACGTAAAGCAGGAGTGCAGCTAGATCAGTTAACAGTTGTGGGACTTGGTGATATAGTCGAAGGTTGTGTAGGTTTCTATCCACAAGCAATGGGACCTAATGGCGTAGAGCTTGACTATCGTAATCAAATGAAGTTAGCAAGAAGAATAATTGCAAAAGCATTAGTTGAATGGTCAAAAGACTTTGATGTTGTAGTTGTAGGTGCAGTTCCAGGAAATCATGGAACCAAAAGAATTGCAAAAAATATAGCACCAACAGGTGAAATGGATAACTATGACATAGAAGTGTTTGAACAGATAGCAGAAATATTTGCAGACAAACCACAGTACAAGCACATAAAGTTTGTAATACCAGACGAACCACATCTATCACTAAATGTATGCGGTACAAACATGTCCTTTACTCATGGACATCTTGCAGGATATAGTGGCACAGTAGAAAACAAGCTGATGAACTGGTGGAAGAATCAAACATTTGGTGGCTTTCATGCAGGATCCAGTGACATTCTAGTTACAGGTCACTATCATCATCACCGTGAATTACATGATGGACGCACCTGGATACAAGTACCTAGCTTAGATGAATCAACATGGTTTGAACATCAAGCAGGCAAAAAAACTAAACAAGGTGTAATGACTATGGTTGTAGATAAAGACGGTCATAACAATAAAGAAATAGTATAATAAGATCAGTATAAGAGCAGCTTAATCATGTATTATGATTCAAGTATTTCTTATCTTTCATAAGCAAAGCGGACTCACAGGTCCGCTTTACTTTTAATTGGGAAGGAGTTGTCTTTCGTTATGACACGTAAGATAACTATCTCCACAGATTACTGCATGCTATAATAATTGTCAAGTCAATTCATTGGTCAGAGGTTTCCTCCTTTACTCTGATCCTTGACACCAGGTCAGTTTACTTCGATCTGGTGTTTTTTACAAAAATCTTTACGATTCTATAAATTTGTTCTATACTTATATTGGGAGGTAGTAATGACTGCAATTAATACTACGTTTGACGATAACTTTATGTTGTCTGAATTAAAGCAATCAGTTGGTGAAACTGGTAGGGGATTTGTTGTTATATACAAAAACAATCCTAAATATATAGACAGCATTAGTGAGTTAAGAGATTGGTTACATAAGAATGGTTTATATATACATTCTTTTGAGAACTATAACAATGTAATACACTACGTATTTGTACGCTCTGAACGTGGCGGCGATTAAATTATGAATCTATTTACAAGTCAAAAGGAGATGAAGAAGTGGGCGGTAGCTATGGCTAACGCATGCGGTGGACAAGAAGTGTCACAGACATCTATTAAACTTAACAAAACTAATCCTAAAAAAGTACAAGATTTAACGACAAAGTTTATAACTGATTATAACGAGATGATGGAGACTGCTATGGCAATAGGAGAACAAGAATGAGCGCACCTGATCCAATGGATAGAGATGTAAGAGTTATGTTTACTGACAACAGTACACGTGATTATATAGTTACAGCTAGTAATATAAAAGAAGCAGAAGAAGTATTTGATTTAATCTTTAATCACATGGAACAAAGTGTAAATGATTTACTAAAACAATATAGTGTTGGTAAAAAAACTAAAGTATGGGTAGAATATCAATTAGATAAATACAATTATATGACGGAGGAAGATAACGACTTTCTGGTGTCTCATATATACGACAAGGAGGATAACGACTAATGGCATGGCAAGACGAATACGATCAAGTAGAAGATAGACTTAAAAAGTTTTGGAAAGATAATCCTAGCGGTAGAATTTATACAGAAATTTTACACATAAGTGAAGATTTTAATAACGCTGTACACAGGTGCGAGGTATATATAGATTTTAAAGATGAGTTTCCTGTAGCAACTGGTATAGCACAAGACCAACATGGTTCAGTAGGTGCAAACAAAACTTCCTGGATAGAAAATGGTGAGACATCAGCTATTGGTAGAGCATTAGCTAACTGGATTTATGCAGCAAAGAAGCGTCCATCAGTCACAGAAATGCAGAAGGTGGAGAACTTGAAAAATGATTCATCACAACCTGAATCGCTTAACAATCAAGTTACCAAGAGTAAAGCTGAAACTGGCAACAGCAACAGTTATACTCCTCCACCGTCTGTACAAGCAAAAATTAAAGACGCACCTAAGTTAGATGGCAAAGATACAAAGGCAGCATTAGAAGAAATTGGTGTAGAGGTTACTGAAAAAGTTTTAGTCACTAACGGCACAATGGAACCAAGATGTTTAAGCTGCAACAGCGAACTATGGGATAACAGAATAGATAAAGCTAGCGGTAAGATTAAAGATACATATCCTGATTGGAAGTGCAAGAATAAAGAGTGCGACAATGGTAATCCACGTATATATTATATGGATTCATTTAACGCAAGTAAGCAAGCGCCAGAAGAATGGTTTATGCCTGCAATGCCTGAACCTAAATCATTAGATGATATAGGCGAAGACGAAGCACCATTTTAATGTTTACAATAGTAATACAAATAGATGATAGTGGTCAGTTTATAGACGTACAATTTGAGAATCCACCAATGCACATTCCTATTGAAGTTAAAGAACAAATAATTCATGATGTCAACACAGAATTTGAGGAAGAATAATGTGTATAGAGTGCGGTGAACCACCACAAACAACACTAAATTTTGATGGTAGATGTGTAGGTTGTATTGCATATATGATTGAGGATTGCGTATGACAATGAGAGATGACATATTGCAGTTACTTGATGATGACAAGTGGCATTGTGCAACAGAGCTTATAGAGTTTGGTTGGTCAGCACGCAATAGAATATCAGAGATACGTGCAGATCATGGAGAAAAATATATTCTTAGTGCCAAATGTACTATGCACTCACACAAAGGTGGTGTAAGTATGTATAAGTTAAATGATGAGAAGAAAAAACAACAGTTATTAAATAGACTAGATCAACAAATTCAGCTACAGTTATAGCAATGAAAGAAATATTACAGAGCAGAGGCGCACGTAACGTTTGGGATATGATGGACGAATGTAATGGTTTTCTTGAAGCTATTACATATTGTATAGAGGAAGATGAATCTGAAAAGATAGATTTTTTTCCATACGACAGTGCTGCTGAATCAAATTTAGTACAGCTTATAATTAAAATGGATCCTTCATTTCCAACAAAAGCAGGTCCACATTATGGTGGGGTTAGAGTCGGTATCGTTACAAACAAAGGAGTAGGCGAACTTGAAGTCGTGCATGATATGTACGATTACTTTAGTTATTCTTTTGTATCACGTGGTACACAGATAGATTACGGACGATTACCACGTGGAGACATGATGGATTACATTAAAGCTATTGCTAAAGTTCTTAATACTTCTAAAGCATTGAAAGGTAGAAAAATATTTAAGAAAGAAGACTAATGTCAAAGCAAAAACAACAGGGTACAAAGCTAGAGACATTTGTAGCAAAAATGTTAAATGGATCTAGGATTGCGGAAGGTGGTAAGAACGACAAAGGTGACGTGTTATTTAATTGGAACGGAGAAAAATTTTATATAGAGTGTAAAGCTAGGCAGTCTCTTAATGTTACACGTGAGTTAGCTAAATCAATAAAGAAGTCAAAGTCGCAATTTACAGCACTGGTATGGAAGCGTTTAGTTAAAACAGACAAGTCCAGGAGACAACCTGATGGCGTACCTATCGTAGTTTGTTTAACATTAGATACTTTTGTAGAAATCGTAGAGTCAAAAATAGGTAATGATTTTTTTGATGATCCATTTTGGAAAGAGTTGCCGTGAGTCGTACTCAGGATATAGATAAAGCTGCACGTAAAACTGCACTGGCGTTGCAATCACTTATGGCGCAAGTAGATTTTGAGTACAACAGACACCAAAAATGTATTGTATGTAAAGAAAAATTTGTACACCACATTGACGGACTGCCTTGTGAAGCAGATGACAACAGAAAACAAATAGTAAGACATAACCGTTGGAATAAAAACTTGACTAAATAAACTTCTTCAACTAACTTATATATTAGGAAGGAGTTGTAAATGACAACAACAATACGAGACACTGGACTTGTACAAATACCAGTATCATTAGCAGACCTGAAGCTGCTAAAACAAATGACAACTTTAGGAATCAAAAAAGAACAATCACACAATGGATTAAACATGATTCATTTTGTTATAGATAAAGATGAATGGTTTGCATGGACAACAGATAGTTATGTCTTAGGTATAACACAGTTTGTACGTCAGGATTCTTCGTTCATATTATTTGATGAAGCTGATAACAAAAAAATCAATACCGTAGATAGAATATATGCAGCAGTTAAGATAACTGAATTTAACAAAATAGTTACAGAGGTATCTAAATTCAAAAAGGATATACTAGATGACCTTCATATATACTTGACCTTTATCGGCAAACAAAGAATGGTATGGGAGAGTAGAAATGATCTCGGTATTGTAACTGAAGATAAATATTATACTTGTATGCAAGTTGGTATAGAAATAGAGTATGTTACTCCATTCGTAATTCTTAATCGTGCAGATAAGCTGCGACAATCTATTCCAGTCTTCAATGATTTTTGGAATGACCAGAAGGACAGTTTATCACCAGATAACAGAAGACCAATAACTAATTTGTACTGGAGTCCAACACATCTAAAACGTGTAATGAACTTTTTTACTTGCAATAGTGATGACCACTTCACGTACATGTATCAATATGAAGGTAAGTATCACCATGCAGCTTTATTTAATAAAACGTGTAGTGGTAAAGACAGTGCAACTAATAAATTTGCATGGGTAATGCCTATGCACATAGGATTGGACGAAAAATAATGGAATTAATAACAGTTAAAGGAACTATAACTATTAATGGTGTTGATAGTAAGTTTTTTCTAAATAATGACATTAATGGAACAGGTTGGGAACAATATGGTGCAATACCAGAGAGATTAAGCGATAGTGTCTATATTGTTGAATCATTACAAACAGCATTAATGGAAAATGTTGGTTATCACAATGAAGAAGAATAGGGAAGAATAATGACTAATAAACATTGGATTGATGAATTAATTGACAACGGTGATTGCTATCTTTGTACAGATAAATTTTATTACTATAAAAACGGAATAAAAAAACATAGAAATATATCATGTATAAATGGAGAAGCGTATTGTGAGCCATGCGGAAAAATAAAGAGGAGGAATAATTTAAAACCAGGTGATCTAATTTATCCAGGAGATGACATGGACGGCGCAACTCTATGTGACTGGTGCGGCATGCACTTCAAAGGTGACGGAAATTTAGAACGTTGTAATGATTGTGAGAGGAGACAAGATGATGGCGTATCACTTTAACGTATTTAGTCATCTCATGTTTGCAATATCAGGTGTATTACTAGGTTATTACTTTTGTAATGAATCCTGGAGAAGCAATAGACAATGGGAATGGAAAAATATTACACAGGAATTAAGATTAAAAGAACAAGAAATAGTAAGATTAAAAGATATTAATAATACATTAGTAGAACAGTTGAAGGAGTTAAGATAATGTGCGAATGTCAAGACGTGTATTGTAATTGCTGCGGTAAAACTATGATATGTGATAGCTGTATAGGAGGATATTGTGAGCCTATCTAAAAAGAAAAAAGACGGACACGGCATATATGTTAGTGAATGTTATAGAGTATTTGTCAAAGGTGCGCAAAATTTTGATGAAGCAAAAGAAATATGGGACGGTGCTGCGCTTGAAGATGAGCGTTGTACAGTCGTAAAATATTATGAAGATGACGTTTGGGATTAAGTCATGATTTTATTTGAATACAAAGGCGTACAAGTTAAATTCGGTGATACAAAATTATTAAGTAAGGATAAAATAATTTTACTTTTTACCGCCGAACTCAAAAAACAAATTGATCGTCGTATTTATAACGAGAGAGCTAAGGAAATATTATTTGATTACACATTGGCGGCAGACGAAGGAGAAATTATAAAAGTATTAGCGGAAGAGGAGGAGAGATTGAGCAATCCATAAATAAACAACTAAAGTAAAAGTAAAAAGAAACTCTGAGACCGCCTTCTTGGAGTTTCTTTTTTTATTGTTGATTACTCCTGGAATTTTAGTATTATTAATTTAGAAGGAGGTTGTTATTATGGCGTGGGACTATCCCCAAAGATTAGACAAACACAGTACAAGCAAAATATCAGTATATAAGAGTTGTGTAAATGGTTCTTTAATCTTGCATGACGCAAAAGATTTTGCGACAAAGCAGGTATATATTGGCTACTCTATCCAGGAATCAAAAAGAATGTTTAGAGAATATTTGAAGGGAATAAGATAATGGAAAAAAAATTAATTGCTGCAATTAGGAAATTGTTTGATGATGAATGGAATAATTCATTTGAGCTTGGAAGCAGTCAAACGGATTTAATTGAGGCCTATGTAGTACTCACAATAAAGGAAACATTAAAACAAACAATAAAGGGAACATTAAAACAATTAATGAAGCAAGAAGAGGAAAGTCTACAAAACTACATAGACGAGGGAGTTTATGATAGTGAAGATGTAGCAGGTATGGAGGTATGGCAGGTTATTGAAAAAGTAAGCAAAAGAAATTTTTCTGCTATGGATAATTTAATATGGCACTATACAAGAATTACTTTGTTAAGAGAGTTAACAGAGCAAGGTAAATATTAGGAGGAATAATTTAATGGATACAAAAACAGATCACTTTATCGAAATATGTCCTGGTTGTTTAGCTTGTTATAATCAAGGCCGCCTTACGTTTTATTGGTATCAAATAACCAAAGATACAACGCTTGAACAGATAGAGCAAGCGCTAGACATTGAGCAGATACACAGAAAAGCAAAAACTCCGTACGCATGCGGAGGTGACGAGGTACATATACAGGATAATGATTTTGGCGGCGGTGAGTACATGAGCGCAAAAGAATTATATGGATATGTGCAATTATTAAACCTGGTTCCTAACTTTGATTATGTTAGAGCCTTCAAAGATATTTATCTTATGGGAGATGAGTTAGACATAGACCAAGAGCCGAGCAGCATGTTTAAAGAGTATGCGGAAGAGGTCCAGGTATTTAATTCTATTTATGATTTAGAGAATTATTTAGATGAGAATTTTGAGGAAGCATATTTAGAAAACGTTCCAGAGATAATCCATTCTTTTATTAATTACCGTAATGTAAGAGAATGGCTGCTTGATGATTATGAAAAAGTTGATTTAGGTAGTAAGATATATTTATGGAGGAAGATATAAAATGACACGAAACGAAATATATAAATTGCTGTTAAATTTTGCTGAAGGAGTTCAAGCAGACACAACAACAGCGCAGCAGGTAATGGGAGTTGGTAAAGCTATACAGATATTAGATAGAAATATTCGAGCTGTAGCTAACACCGAACAAAAAGAAAAATATAATAAACTATGTGACAAAATAGAAAAGGAGTACATTCTATGGAGTTAATAATAATATTATCCTTAGTTGCTGCCTGGATAGTTTCAGGATACGCTGCGGATTTGTACGCCATGCGCAAAGCCTGGAGAGAAGCATATCCGCATATTCAAAACGTATTAGATTACTCATACGATACAGAGAGAGAGCATTATATAGAAACTTACGGAGAAGAATCTAACAATTACTTATGGTTAGATGATGATTTAAATCTACATTTAGAACAGGAAGATAATAATCATATCTTTAAAAGCTATTGCTATCTGCAAAATAGATTGACTGAAGAAGTCAAGCCATTCCAAACTAATGACATGAAATTTGTTGAAGAGTCTGGAATATAATATGCCTGACATAATTAGAAGCAAAGGTAATTGCATGACATGCGGAGAATT
>Ga0209645_1001773_pt1 | contig 10610 bp, 15 predicted proteins | sample ETNvirenome_6_30_FD_184070 | JGI IMG/M metagenome (GOLD analysis project Ga0209645, IMG submission 184070) | Marine viral communities from the Pacific Ocean - ETNP_6_30 (SPAdes) (version 2) | ecosystem: Environmental > Aquatic > Marine > Oceanic | place: Pacific Ocean | collected 2013-06-19
TTGAGTACGTAGCAAGAGGTGAATACACAGTCATTGAAACTAAAGAGAATGTATTCGAAAAGCTTGAGCGCTTGACTGACTTCTGCAACATCCGCTAACAGGAACTCTGATATAATAGTAGTATGGAAAATAACAACACACAAGATAAAGTAACAGTAAGCGAAATCATTATGGCAGTTGACGCTATTGCAAGAGCAGTACGCACTGACGCCGGTAAGCTAGGAGTGATTGCAGCATTGAGTGATCGCTTCAATCCAGAAATGGTAAGCACTATTGGTACTGTTAACGATAACTATTCAGATACTTTAGAAAAGATGAGGGAATGTTTCGGCGTTTAATAGTGTGTGTTGTAACGAAGGACCGGCTCAGAGATGGGCCGGTCTTTCTATGTCCGAAGGTTGTCTGTAGAGAAAGGGGTCTATCAGAGAGAACCGCTCTGTCAGACCACGCCATTAGAATTCTCTGACTATAGAGAACGGGAATGAGAAGTTGGGGGCCCCATGCTACAAAAATTTTTTTCGCGCGCGGAATTTCTGTATATATAGAGGCCCCCCCCTTCGCCTAAAGGCTCGGGCTCCTGTGGGCGCCGGTAGTTAGTACTATAGTTCTACTTCACCGCGCTCTAGTATTACCTGGCGGTTGTCTAGCTGTTTCTGTGCTATATCAGATTTCGACATTCCAAAGTATGCAACAGCGTAGTTATTATCTATCATGTATTGATTGACATTAACACCATCTACAATAAGCTCTCCTAGAATACGCCCATATTTGCCTCTACTATCATCTGTCTTCGTTTGCAGTATTATAGAAGAGCCAACAGGGCAAAATTCTAATATCTTACTCTTAGCAAGATTACCAAACACCTTCTCTACCTTATCAGATGTTCTAGACTCTGGCGTATCAATGCCGTAGAGTCTAATACGCTGATTACGTAGCCATACTTCAAATCCTAAATCGATATCTACATCAACAGTATCACCGTCGATCACTTTTGTAATAATTGCTTTATATTGATACATAGAATCTATTTAACATATTTTCTATAAATTAGTTAAAGGTCCATTAAATATTTGTATGACAAAAGAAACTTTAAAACAATTATCCAAAGATGCACTTGAAGAACTTGGCCGTACTAAAGGTATTGAGCTTGATAAGAGATACTCTAAAGCAAAGTTAGTTAAAGAGATTGCTGCTGTATTTGCTGAAGAAGAACAGGAAGTTGTTTACCATCAGGCTGATACTAATAAGGACGGTGTTGTTTCCGCAGAAGAAAAAGCTGCTTGGGAAGCGCGTTTTATGGGGTATTGCTAATTTTAATCCGCCGAAGAGCGGTATACGATTCCGGCCGGGTGCTCTGCGAGTGCTGCCGGAATTTTTTTTGCGCCTCCGGCGCCGGGCTTTCTTTATGTGAAGAGGGAACTGTGATATAATAGTATTGTAATCTATGATAATTGTAAAGCTTAAATGTACTAAAGATATTCGCGAGAAGTTTAAGAAGTATGATATCGATAAGAAGAAGCTGGAAAATTATCTAATCTTTATTACTAATAATCTAGTTAATACTAGAAAGTGGTGGGTATATGAGGTTACCGTAAAAGGTTGTAAGGGTGTCGATTCTCAGTACTTTTGGGGTGAGGATGAGATAGAGGTAGCGCTAAACTGCACTGGGTGCACGACGAAGAAAGACCGTAAGATGTATTTCATAAAAAGTCTAGTTCATGAGTATAGACATTGGGTACAGTCACAGGTTCAAAATGTACCAGGGAGCCGTCTAGACTATACCGAACAAGATATTAACGAGTGTAATGAGAAGTATACAGGTAACAAATACGAGATTGAATGCGCTGAATGGGAAGAATTAATAGAGAGATTTATTGATATGGTATAAATAATAATATGTGGACAAACGATAATCAGTCTTTATTCGAGAGCTACAGAGGTTTAGCTGATATGCAACAGCGCTCTAGTAATAACTCTAAGTATGCACCTGGGGCAGATTTAAAGAACAGTAACATGGCTCAGTTCGGGGGTCTAGCCGGTAGAGGTACTCCTAATGCTGCTAGAATGTCTACTAGTGCCGATTTATCCTCTGATGAAGAGGATGTAATGGTTGAGGTAAAGGGTTACGGTGTTATGAAGAAGTCTCAATTGAAAGGGTTAATTAAAAAGCTATCTCAGGAGATACAGCAATCACTTGACCGTGGAGTGTATAATGTTACAGATAAGGCCGATCTATTGACTTTATTTTCAAAGACTTATAGCAGATAAATACTTGATAACTGCAATAAATGGCCTATAATTATAATATGGCCGAAAGTACTGAATTAAAGCATCTATCATGGGATGAGGTAACTGAATGCTGTAAGAGCATTTTAGATCAACTTAAGAGCGAGGGTATTGTTATCGATACTATTCTAGGTATTGCTAGGGGTGGGATGGTACCTGCTACAATAATGAGTTATAGTCTAGAAAAGCCGCGAATGGAGATGTTGGGTGTGAGAACAAGAGAGGTAGAGTCTACTGAATTCTATGGACATTCAAATCTCTTCGGAAATGTTTTAGTAGTAGATGATATAAATGATTCAGGAAGAACGTTCAAGGAAGTTAGCGAATATCTTGCCCAGCATTTTGAGAGAGGAGAGCTTGGTGAGATTTACTATTCAGCGTGTGTAAGAAGACAGTCATCACAGTGGCAGGATGGGTATTACGGTATAGAGCATGAAGGTGATGCGTGGTATGTCTTTCCATGGGATAAATAATTAAGTGAAGAGTCGCGCTTTCCATTTCGAGATCAAGGATGTTATCACGCAGTTTATTGCTGCGTTTGATGATATCGTTATAGGTAGGTATAATAAAAATAGATCTGAGGTTGATAAGATCGATGTTCGTTATGTTTACGCTCCAAAAGAGAGAGTGATGCATGACATTATCAATGAGAATAAGACCATTACCTTACCTGTTGTTGCAGTTAGTATTAAGAGTGTAGCGCGCGATACAAGCAGAGTTTTTAATAAACTAGACGGGTTTTATTATTCCGGTACAAGTGGAGAGGAAAAGACGTCTAGACATATTAAAGCTCCTGTACCCGTTAATATAACAGTTGGTGTTTCTATCCTAAGTAGGTATCAGACAGACTTAGACCAGATCTTAAGCAATTTTATACCATTTGCAAATCCTTACGTGGTTATCTCTTGGAAGGTACCAGAAGCGTTTAATTTATCAGTTGATCAAGAGATACGATCTGAAGTACTATGGGATGGTAATGTTGGTTTAAATTATCCTACTGAGTTAAATGCATCGCAAAAGGCGCGTATAACAGCTGATACATCGTTCACTATTAAGGGTTGGTTATTTAAAGATGAAGATGAGCCTGTTGGGAATATATTTTATATAGACCAAAACTTTAACGCTGTTGATCTAATATCTGATTACGATGGCATGGCCAGTGCTAGTCTACCAACTGAATCATTCGAACTATCTGGTTCACCGCATATTACAGATATATTCTATAACGGAGTTAAGTTATATGATGACGTAACATTAACAACGTCTCAAGTAAGCTCTACCAGTGCAGGTACTATTCTTCTTAACGGTACTGGATTCACTAATACCGAAACAGTATTGTTTAGCTCGACCAATGATAGTATGTACTCGTCATTAACATCGCTTCCTGCGACAACGAGACAATCAGAGATCTCTGGGCAATCAATACCCTTTACAATATTAAATGATAATATCATTAGCTTAAACATGCCCGTGCTGACAGGTGGTGCTGGTAGTGTGAGGTTTATACCTTATAATAAAGCTGGTTACTCATTCAGTGATACAACGCTAGAGACGCAGACATTTAGTGGTAATACGACCTTTATTAAGGTTAACTAATTATTAAATATTAATAAACCATGGCCGACGAAAATAAAAGATCATTCTTTCAATCAGATATTTTTAGAAATATCGCTAATAAACTACCTTATCAGACCCCTAATGCGAATGATATAATCGGTAATTTAAATCCTAAGTACGAAGTATTCCAAGATACTGGTATAAAGAGGACTGAAGCATTGGCCGGTCAATCCGTTCTTTATAATAATGATTATAATAATGTAGCGCCAGGTCAATTCGGTACTGAAACTCAGTATGCAGAACTTGTTTATGCTAACATTGAAGAGAATAAAGGTGGTAGACTCCGTGACTATAGGGTAATGGCTTCATTTGCTGAAATTGCTGATGCTTTAGATGAGATCTGTGATGAGGTTGTAAATAAGGATGAAAATGGAAATATCGTCAATCTCGAGTTTAGAAACACAATATTAGATGATAGCGATAAAGGTAAGATAACAACTGAATTCGAAAAGTATATTGATTACTATAATCTCGAAAAAAAGGGATTTGAGTACTTTAGGCAAATGCTTATTGAGGGTGAAGTATTTTTCGAACACATTATACATAAAAAGTATGCTGATGAAGGTATTCTAGGTGTCGTACATTTACCATCTGACCTCGTCGATGCAGTGTATGACAACATCCAGAACATGCTTATTAAAGGCTTTATATTACGTAAGCCTGTTTTCGATCCTAATAAGCCTACGAAGATTGAAAAGGTAGAATTAGTACCGCTAGATGATAATCAAGTATCATATATAAACTCTGGTATATGGAATCAAGATAAAACCTTTAGATTGCCCTTTATCGAGAACGCACGTAGAGCATATCGTCAATTATCGCTCGTCGAAGATAGCATTGTTATCTATCGCTTAGTTAGAGCTCCGGAGCGCCTAGTGTTTAACGTTGATGTTGGTAACATGTCACCGCCTAAAGCTGAGGCGTATCTTAGAAAACTAATGCAGCAGTATTGGTCTAAAAAGACTTTCGATGTTAATCAGCAAGGAGCAGTGCAAAAGTTTAACCCGCAATCGATGTTAGACTCTTTCTGGTTTGCAAAGAGAGCAGGTTCAGAAGGTACATCAGTTACTCAATTGGCCGGTGGTGCAAATTTAGGCGAATTAACCGACCTGATGTATTTCGTTAATAAGCTCTATAAGGCATTAAAAGTCCCTACAAATAGATTAAATCCTGAATCTACGTTCAGCGATGGTCAGGAAATCTTAAGAGAAGAACTTAAGTTTGCTAAGTTCATTATAAGACTACAGCAGCAATTCGCTAGCGGGTTAAAGAGAGGCTTCTTGACTCATTTAGAATTAAAGGGGTTAAAGAAGAAGTATGACTTAAAGGAGTCTCAGATCCATTTACACTTTAATGTACCAACTAACTTCTACGAGTTAAGAGAAAATCAAAAGCTCGAACTTAAAACTGCTACATATAATAATCTCGTCGCAAATGAATTCATTTCCGCTACATATGGTCAGATGAAGTATCTTGGTTGGAGTGAAAACGATATTAAGGCTAATAGAGAATTGCTTCGTAAGGACGCTGAAGTACAATGGGAGCTACAGCAAATACAAGGTGCCGGGCCTGGCTGGAAAGATGCCTTACAGGGTGCACCTGCTGAAGGTGGCGATGTAGAGGGCGGTGCTGCACCTGGTGAGCCGCCCGCGTTCGGTGGCGCGCCAGCGGATACTGGTGAAGCGGATACTGGTGAAGCTGAAGCGCCTGCTGAAGAAGCACCGCCAGAACCAGCGGTTTAGATTAATTTTCCTTTAAAACGAGTATAAGGCGATTCTTACCGTCTAATACCTGTATGAGAGTAGCGCTTAATGAAGCTTGCTGCTCATTAATATAAAGTGCTAGAGTATCTGGGTCCGAAGCAATGCTTTTTGTTGTATATGTTACTGAATTACCGTAGGAGTTTGTTTCTACGTAAGGAGCCACTACGGATAGTGATGGTACTACTGAAATGTGTATATCGCCGGTTGCCATATTAATATTTATAAAAAACGTGGGCTATATACTTATATTATTAAATATTTTAAATGGCTAAATGCGACATAACTCCTATTTCTGCTTTTCAAAGTACAAATCTTAATAGCAAGGTTGATAGTTTCGATAGACTAAGCGACCGTGTTCTACGATCGTTAGGGTACCCTTTTGTTAATGTTGAGATTCATCGCGATACATTATATGAAAATATAAGCGTAGCATGTGAAATGTTTGCAAAGTTTGCTGGTTACACGCAGGAATATCTTTTATTTGATAGTGCTCTATATGATACCAATAAAGGTATAAGATTAGATCAGCTTTTTTCTTTACAAAATTCTGATTCATTTGCTGATCAGGTAGAATATAAAAATGAAAGTGAAGATTTCTCAAACTATATAACAGAGCCAGAAACATTATATATAGCTACTAGTGCAATTGACGGTGGGATCTTTTCACTCACACCGGAGCTCTCTTCACCACTCTCAGGTGGAATTTTTGAGAATCAGATATTTTCTGAAACATTGTATAAGTCAATAACTGGTACTTGGGCTGCTCTGTCTGCTAATTTTATACCTAGTCAGCAAGAAAACTTTACCAGGCAGGGCACTAAAACAACAAGTAAGAAGGAAAAATATTTAAACAGCTTCGATTACGATGTAATGGATTACCGTAAGGTTATTGCGGTTCAAGACTTCGAAGAAGGATCTACTACAGGTATTAATACTCTATTTACAATCGAGCAGACACTTGCACAGCAAACATATTTCAGTTACGCAATGGGTAATTATGGATTTGACTTAGTAAGTTGGTACGTTCTTAAGGATTGGATGGAAATGAGGGAGAAGCTTCTAGCTACTAAGCGAAGCTATACATTTGACGACAGAACACAAACTATGAGAATGTATCCGCAGCCTGATTCTAGAGGTGACGGTGTTAGATTTTACGGTGTTGTTAGTTGTTATGTCGAAAGACCTATAAGAGATATTATTAAAGAGCACTGGGTATATCAATATACGTTAGCACTTACTAAGATCGCTGTTGCTAACATTCGTGGTAAATATGGTAATGTAACTCTATTCGGTGGTGGTAGTTTAAATTCAACAGATCTAATGACTCAGGGCTTAGCTGAAAAGGAGAAACTCGAAACTGCTATATACGAAGGCTCGCCAGGCTTGGGTGATGCAGAACCGCCAATGTTCTTTGTCGGGTAAATGAGCCAAGAAATCGGATATAACTATCTTAATACTTCCTTCACTGGGACAAGTGCAGCGTATTTATCAGGGGTAGGTGAGCCTCTATATAATATACACAAGATTATAACAGCAAACGATATAGGAGTCGCAATGACTACTAAAGAAGGTGAACTTATTTAGCGGCAAATACTTCAATTAGCTTTTGAATAACACCGCTAACATCATTAATATCAATAGGTTCATCTGAAGAAGATTTTTTTGTCGACTTTTTAGTAGGTACAGGTTCTGATTCATAATCACCGTATACATCATCCTCATCATCATTAATAGATAAATCTATTTCTTCTACTGTCTCATCCTGCACATCGAACGTTTGGCTAATACAACCTATATCAGCCAATATAATGCTTAGCAATTGATTAGTAAATTTCTCTTCTTTACTTCTACCTACAAAATCAATAATTTCACTTTGCGTAAACTTTCCTTTTAATTCTTTAATAGCATCTGTATAGCTACCATAGCAAAGATGTACAAGATATTGTACAGTAATCTCCGCCGAGTCTTTTATCAGATAATACGCACCTTTCTTATTAATGGTGACCCCAGTATCAGGTTTTTCGCAAGCAATTTTAGCTGGTCTCATTAATTTACTCTGCCTAATCTTACTATTGCTTATAATTTTCTCCTCAAATGTCATAACTATATTTATAACGTATGAAGAAGGATAAAAGGTTTAGACAAGGAATATTCAAGCCAAAAAACAAAAACAAATATATTGGTAATGATTCTCCTACATATAGATCAAGCTGGGAATTGAAATTTTTTAGATGGGCTGATTGTAATGAAAATATACTCGCATGGGGAAGCGAAAATATAATCATACCATATACGAGTCCGCTCGACGGTAAAGTACATAGATATTTTGTAGACAATTATATCGTCTTTAGAGATAGAAACGGTAATAAGCAAAAATTTTTAATCGAGATAAAGCCAAGTAAGCAAGTAGCTAAACCTACAACTGTAAAGGGTAAACATCGCCGCACTATTCTATATGAGCAAAAGACATGGGTTGTAAATCAAGCTAAATGGAAAGCTGCAGAGGAGTGGTCTAAGCGTAAAGGCTATAAGTTCTTAATAATAACAGAAAAAGAGCTTGGAATATAATAAAAAGTAGGAAATTGTTCCCGTCCTAATAAATAATTAATACATGAGTTTAAATCTTATAGTTGAAACACCGGCACCGAAAGAAGCCTTCGAATATATCGTTGAGGAAGGTAATTCTAAGGATCAAAAGAATTTCTTTATTAAAGGACCATATATGATGGCGGAAGGTGTAAACCGCAACAAGAGAATTTATCCTTTAGAGGAAATGCAAAGAGAGATTAAGCGCTACGAAAACTTTATGGTAAAGACAGGTAGAGCTATGGGGGAATTAAACCATCCTACCACAGCTGATGTTGATCTCGAGAGAGCTTGCCACTTAGTTACAGAGTTATCGCAGGATGGTAATGTTTTCTATGGTAAGAGTAAGGTATTATCTACCCCAACAGGTATGATTGTTAGAAGCCTTATTAACGACGGGGTTAGAGTCGGTATGAGCTCTAGAGCTCTTGGTCAGCTTATCCCTGAATCAGGTCAGGACGGTGTTAATAGAGTTAAAGACTTTAAATTAGTTGCTATTGACTGTGTTGCTGACCCGTCCTTTCCGAAAGCGTTTGTTAACGGTATTCTGGAGAGTAAACAATACGTTGTAAATAAGTACGGTCAATTCGAAGAAGCTTATGATAATTTTGAAAAAACAATTGCTACAATGCCTCTTAAGAATAAAGATGATTTTTTACGTGAGCATATGTTGCAATTTATTAAATCCCTATAAATAAAGATATGAGCAAGTCACTAGAAGTCACAAAAGAAGTTAAGAGCTTCATCAATAATATTATTGATAAGGACTATAAAAAGGCTCATGGGAACTTATCTCGTGCAGTTGATAAGAAAATTAAGCGTGAGATCATAAATAATAATATAAACCTATTTTAAATATGAATATCTCTGAAATACTAAAAGAAGCTACTAACGGGGCAATTGACGAATCAACTCTTGCTGCAATTGAATCGGCGTTTGAAAAGCGCTTAGAAGAAAAGACACAATTGCATGTTGATAAGGCCTTAATAGAGCAAGACGAGCTTTACACATCTAAACTAGAAAAGCTCTTAGAAGCTTTAGATGCTGACCATACGAAAAAATTAGAAAAAGTAGTTGAAGCGGTTGACGCTGACAGAACTGCTAAGCTTAAAGCTGTCATCAAGAAGTATGAATCTGCATTAACAGAAGATGCTGAGAATTTTAAAACCGAGTTAGTTGAATCTATTTCTTCTTATCTCGATGAATATTTGCAGGAAAGTATTCCTGCTGAAGAAATCAAAGAAGCTGTAAAGAATAAGAAAGCTATTCAAGTTCTTGAAGGTATTCGTAACCATTTGGCTGTTGACAGCGCTCTACAAAAAGAGAGCATTAAGGATGCTGTTTTAGATGGCAAAAATCAAATAAATGAAGCTACTACAAAGCTTGAGTCTGCCCTTCAAGAGAAGGCCGTTGTTGAAGAAGAACTTAATACAATTAAGGCGAATCTTCTAATTGAACAGAAAACAGCTGGTCTTGATGAAAGAAGTGCAAAGTATGTTAAAAAGGCGTTAGCAGGTAAGGACGTAGAGTTCATTGCTGAGAACTTCGATTATACTTTAAAACTTTTTGAAAAGAAAGAAGAGAGCAGACTTGAAAGCTTAAAGGAGCAAGCTTTAGAGGACACTACTAAGGTAGATAGAGTTGTTGAGGAGAAGGTTGAAACACCTGCGCCTAGCAACCCTTATATGTCCGAGTTAAGCAAATATTAATTTCTTATAATTGATTAGGCTTTCCTGAGTTTCCTGGGTTCTTAAACCCTTGGGGTCGAATAAAAATAAAGGAAAATACAACTATGAATTCAATTAGACCTACACAGGCTTATATTGACGAATCGAGAGCAGCTTCTCTTCTTGAGAAGTGGGCACCAGTTTTGGATTATTCTTCCAAGTCTGTTGCACCTATCGAAGACAGCCACACTCGTTTAAACACTGCTATGCTTTTGGAAAACCAAGAGTCATGGTGCTTGAATGAATCCGGTAATACCGCTGGCAATGGCGGTGCTTTCGGATCCGGCACTTCTATCGGTGTTGGTGGTAATGCTACTGGTACCCCTGGTACTGACAGTTATGCTACTGGCGATGCTCGTCTTCCAAAGATCTTGATTCCAATGATTAGACGTACTTTTCCCGAGTTAATTACAAATGAAATCGTTGGTGTTCAACCAATGGCTGGTCCAGTTGGCCTTGCATTTGCTCTTCGTTACAAGTATTCCGGTGAAACACTCGGTTCTGGTATCGATGGTAAAACTACTCCTGCTGCGACTACTGTACCTTCTATTACTGGTGTTACAGGAGAAGCTGGTTATCAGAAGCTTGCAACTCAGTACACTGGTACTGAATCTGAATATCTTTCCGGTAT
>Ga0209645_1001774_pt1 | contig 10597 bp, 4 predicted proteins | sample ETNvirenome_6_30_FD_184070 | JGI IMG/M metagenome (GOLD analysis project Ga0209645, IMG submission 184070) | Marine viral communities from the Pacific Ocean - ETNP_6_30 (SPAdes) (version 2) | ecosystem: Environmental > Aquatic > Marine > Oceanic | place: Pacific Ocean | collected 2013-06-19
TTGTGGGTCCCTATATATTCTTTCATATATAGCTCGACCCTCTCCCCCTACGTTCGGACCTATAGGTATATCCCTTTGCTCCGTTTCCTCAACGTTCTTCTCGGTGTACTGAGGTTTTTCAAATTCGTCCAACTGATTATATTCTTCCTCAGAAATCCTACCATTTGGACCGTCAAAAACTCTTTTCTTTTCTGATATCGTAATTCTAGCCATCTCTTGAGGTCCACCTTCAGCAAACGGATCTATCCCAAATCCTTGGATTTTGTACTCTCCAGTAGTGCCTATATCTGATCCAGCAAACTTTATTGGGTCTGCATTTCCTGTTTCTGGGTCTACAATAGCAACCATGCTGTACCCCTCTGCATCTTTAGGGTCTAACCCCAGATCTTCAGCATTCTGCTGTCTTTCAGTAGTGTTTACAAATAAGCCCCCTGGAATGAACCTCGTTGGAGCCTCCACTTCTTCTAGAAGCTTCCTGTTCTTGGCTATCTGCTGTCTTCTGAGAATCTCAGAACTATCCATTGCTGTGCGTGCATAGTCAACGAACTTTTCTCTCTCAGCATTGAGCAAATCCCATCCAGAGCCTTCTGCAATAATTGTTCCGTCTTCGGCCTGAGATCTCTCTTGTCCAGGTTCACCCCATACATCTTTCCATGCCTGCACCATTTCTGGATTCCCTTGAATTCTTGCAAAAGCGTTTTCATTAGGCCCCAGCTCAAAGGCCTTGGCCTGAAGGGGCTCAGAAAAGAACGTGCTGTTACCAGATGAATCAAGGTAGTCCTCCGCTATTTGCATTCTAAGGACTTGGCCGCTCCTGTTTGAATTTCTAGTCAGAGTGTCATACTCCACCCTAGCTTGATCTTCTTCAAAAACACCACCCTTGCTTCGAGCCAAAATTCTTTGTTGAACAGCCTCGTCTTGAGCGGAGGTCTGCAAGTCCCCTACGTCGGCTTTACGCTGTGTAGGCTGATACACAGAAGTGTCAAGGATAAAAGCTGCGTTCGCAGCATCTACAAGAGATCCTGTCTTAGGGTCTCTAACCATGACCTTCCCATCTTGGTATACAAACTCTTTCCTGAACGCTTGATCCGCTCTGGCAACAGTGCCTGCATCAACCTCGTTGTACTCCATGCCTGGAGGCAATGCCAAGTTGAGGTCTGCCATAGTGCTAGCGCCTGCTGTAGACATTGTGTTTAGCTGAGCAGAGTCCTCGACTCTTTGGCCTTCTCTAGCCACGAGCATGTTGTAAGTCTGCCTAAAGTCACCTATGAGCTTCTGAGCCTCGATAGGGTCGTTAGCCTCTCTTATCTTCTGCCTAAGCTCATCAGCAGCGTCTCTAAGTGCAGGAGCTGCGTCAGCACCAGCCTTAGATACGTCAAACCCAGCCACAGTGTTGAGGTCAGCCCTCATCATGTTCTGAGCCCTTTCGTATATACGACGAGCTTCGTTCTTCTTTGCCATCAAAGTGGCATCAAGAGCTCTTATGGATTGAGCCACGCCTGACGACGTTGCCCTTGCTTGTTGAGTCCTTGCAGTCTGTTGTGGAGCTTGACTTGCGCCCTGTCCAGTTGGTAAATAGCCGACAGCCATTAGTCTTTGAATTGAGGTTGAGACAGGAGATCCTTCATGAACATAAGCAGCTCCTTAGCGTCTCCTTCTTCGATTAGATTTTCCATTTCTGCCACCTGCTTAGGGTTGAAGACCAACTCCCCTCCTGTAAGCTCCGCCTCCTTCTCCCCATTCTCCTCGTCGATCACAGCCTTCTTGTTGGTCTTGTGGCTAAACTCACCCTTAGTCTTGAAGCCTTTGTCCCCCATATACCTCATGCCTTCTCTTGCCTCTCCAGGGTTTCCGAAGTCTTGGTCATTAAGCAAGCCCAAGAGACCAAGGCCTGTTTGAATGCCGCTAGCTGTTGCCTGAGGGCCAGCAGCTTCTTCGGCAGTGGTAATATCCATCAAAGCTTTTCTAGCCTCATCAGCAGAAGTTCCTGCTCTGTCCATAATCTCCTTCTCCAAGTCTCTCTTGTACTGTCTGCTCTCCTCTTCAAACGCGGCTGGAATCTTGTCTGCGTCAGCTTTAGCCTGCAGAGCCTTCATCCTTGCAGCATCTTCTCCAGCGTCATACTGCTCAAGAGTTCTCAAAAGATTAGCTGCAGACCTTGGGTCTCCAGACTGAGCTCCAGACACGATATCAGACCTTCTTTCTTGAGCCCTTCTATCTTGACTCTGTAACAGTGCCTCGCCTGCCTCCCTTGCGGACTGTGCAGCATCAAGAGTTGACTGAGTAACCGCAGGGGCATCCCTTAGCATTGCAAGTTGCTGTTCGTAGGCTTTTGTGCCTTCGTCGAACTGCTCCTGCATTTGATCTCTTTTGTAGTCGAGACCAGCTTCCAATTCTCTTTTGGCTCTTCCTCTTTCAAAAAGCCCGCCAAGACCAGAAAGAATCCCCTTGCCAGTGTCAGATCCGAGAAAGTTCAGAAGCTTTCCTCCGAAGCCTCCACCGTCACCTCCGCCACCTGAAGCTGCCTGAGGTGCGCCACCAGAACCTTCAAGAAAGCCCAAAAGGTTCCCTACGTTAGTGCCTCCGCCCTCAGCTGACCCAGATCCAAAGTCGCCTCCTAGATACCCCAAAAGGTCCCCTACTGATCCACCTTCTTGATATGTTCTGTATTTTTTATGCTTTCCCATGTCTGCAAAAATAGTAAATGTTAGCCATTGTGGTCAAGGGCTGTAGGTTCATAATCAACGTTTATCGCGTAAACTTCAAAGTCCTCACTTCCGAAAAGGATTGCAAGGTCAGCAAACTGACCCTTCGGTTGCTCCCCGTTCTTGTCAAGGTACACAGCAAAAACTGGCTCGCCTACAGCAAGGTCATGAGACCCGTTAAGACCAAAAGTTAGATTTGTAGGCTGCGAATAAGTTTCACCTTGAGCTTCTTCTAGCCCCTCAATGAAGGTTACCAACGATTCTTCAGTAGGTTGAAAAAACACTGAAAACGAGTTAAATGAGCTGTTGTAGTTTGACGCCAAAGGAAGGTTGTTTCCAGTACCAAAGTCTTGAGTGGGATTGCTGGTAAAAATAACCTCACCCCCACTGAAAGAGCTTTGCATAGATCCATCCAAAATAAAGAATTCACCGTTTGGATCGACAAAACTGCATACACCCATGAGTTCTACGTTAGACAAAGACACCACCGCTATCTGATCTCCAACAGATCCGTAAAGAATACCCCCTTTTTCTTTTAGAGCTCTTGGCTTGATGTTTTTGGGTATAGCGTTACCTGTGCTGTTGTTTACAACAAAGAAGCTTACCGCATCTTTTTCAAGAGACCTGTAGTCTGGCGACTCCAAAGAGAAGGCCTTGTACATTTTGTTTGCAGAAGGGTTGTCATTGAATGCAACCTGAACCCCTGAAGGGACAGCGCAAGATCCAAAGAAGCTGTTGTTGGTGCCAGCAGACTCGTCATGTCTCCACGATATAGCTACGCCTGACGAGGGGTCTGACCCCTGCTCCTCTGTGGCTGCAGGTGATGCGACTGGAGAAGTCAACAGTATGTCCTTCACCCATGCTATGCACGAAGAAGCAAAGCTGTACCTGCTCTCCCAAAAGCCTCCGTTGTTCTTAAATGCTATCGTTTCCTTCATTGTTGATAATTAACTGTAACGCCCTGTACAGGCAAAGAGATATAGTTCCCGTCTTCTACAATAGCAATGTTCTGGCCCCCAGTGTTCTCAGTGGAAAGAAGATTAGTCAAAACTCTGAGCAAATCAACAACTGTTACAGTTCCGTCTCTGTTGTTGTCTGGCGCCCTGTTGTCGTTTCTTAAGGTGTAAATGAGATAAGCTGCATTCTTGCTAAGAAGTATCTCCGTCGGGTTGTTTATATCATCAACCCTTATGTCAGAAGAGTCAAGTGTGATCTGACCATCAGACAAATCAGGCAAGAATACTTGTACTTCTTCTGGGTCATCAGTTTGTGAAGAGAACTGCGACAAGGATTCAAGTACGTCTTGTACGTTTGACGATCCATCAACATTAGCGTCTGCTGGCAATTCGAAGTCAAGATCTGGGTTTTCTCTAATTATTTGTTCAAGAGCCAATATAGCATCAGGAGAGAAAGTCAGTGACTCTATCACTTTTTCCTCCTCTTCCTCACCACCTCCATCATCAGTACCTCCATCGTCAGTGCCTCCGTCATCAGTACCTTCATCAGTACCGTCATCAGTGCCGCCACCAGTGTCAGTGTCGTCTTCTTCTACCTCTTCGCACTCGGAGATAAAGACATTTAAGGCATCAGGGTCCACGTTGTAAACACTCAAGATGTAGTTGTCTTTGTATGGGTCGTAACCCCCAACAACCTTGATAGCCCCCAAGCCGTTTTGCTGATCCTCCTCTGCCTTTTCAAAAAGCTCCTTGAAGAAACTCTTCATGCCAAGGTCAGATATAACCTGAAGACCGTTAGAAGGGGAGAACCTGTATACCTGCCTGTTTGACTTGCTGGCAAAGTATATAACATTTCCTATCTGACAGATAGACTCCTGGTTCCCATCGCAACCGTAGTTGCCTGAATAGTACTGCTCTGTACCCAACACTTCTTTGGCAGCCACAAGAGATTGAGTATTGCCAAGGTCTGTGATCAAGTTTCTGTTTACAGGTATTGAGCTACTTCTGTTTGATTGTATGCAGAAGATAGAGTCATCGTTATTGAGCAAACCGTTGATGTCACCGAACTCAGAAGGCATGTCCTTAAACTGACCCTTGGAAGGGTTGAAAGATGTCAAAGACAGAATCTTTGATGCAGGGTTGTTCTTATCTGAGTAGGTAAGAGACGCACTCCTTCTTATCTGTGATGCATCTGGGTTGACCAACTTGAACTTTCCCTTCCCGTTTACGTCTGAGTTTCTAACCTTGTAGCTAAACACTTGAGATTCAAGGAAGTAAGGAAGCAAGTTTGGTTCTGAGTTCTCCTCACCTTCGTCGTTTTCAGATACCAAAGACAGGAACTTCCCGTCGAAGTTAGCCATATTCACAGGCATTCTTCTAAACCAGGTATCTCCGTTGTAAACAAAATGCGTGTTGCCGTGCTGCGATATAGGATACACATTTGATGTTTCGTAGTAAACCAAGGAGTCTTCATCTGAAGCGTCTTTAGGAGAGTATATCTCCACAACACATCTTTTGTTCCAGTTGTGAGTGGTAGAGTCAGGGTCGTTTTCTCCGTCAAGAACATCAAAGTAAGAAAAACCATTGGCAGTGGCATTGTTTTCCAAAACCACAAAGGAACCAGTTTTCGCAGCGTGCGGAACAGTTCCGTCTTGTTCTTCATCGTAAAGCGGGTTGTCTGTACCCTCTGAAAGGGTGACTTGGTCAACCACATTGAACTCAATAACCTGCTGAGGGAATACTCTAGATCCTAATTCGTCGTTGTTAAAGAAAGAAACAATCCTTAATCTATCTCCTTCTCTAAAGGTGTAAATGTCGGAAGCACCTTCAACAGACCTAGCACCGAAGGACTTTGAGAAAGAAATTGGGTTGTCTTGAAGATAGTTTAGAGATACGTATATGTTTCCGTCTAAGTCATCATCATTTGACCTAGGGGTCACAAAGGCACCACCTGTTGAGTACTGAACAAACCTAGAAACTGTTGTGTTGCCTGCGTATACATACTGAAAATGAGTAGCTCTTTCTGGAGGAGCTCCTTGAAGCTGAATAACCATAGCAACAGCTCCAAACCTTGAGTCAATTCGTTCAGAATACCACGGTGAGTAAGCAGACCCTATAGGCATTACATCAGAAGCCCTCCCTCTTTCGTCGTAGTAAACGACTCCAAACGGGTGAGTAGCTCCAGCCTTAAACGTTCTAGATCCTTCAGCATCAAGGTTTGCTACATTGAATGTAGTGTTTATTAGAGAAGGAACTTGCGTTAAGACCTGCCTTGGTCTTTTAGGAAGTATGTATCGTTGGCTACCAGAGCCAAAATATGAAGCCTGTACGACTCCGCTTTCGTCAGTACCCGTGCACGCTTCGTTTTGAGCTGGAAACGCTATGGTAGGAAATATTGTAACTGACTCTGCTTCAGGGAAGGAGTCAGGTATTGGGTGAGGGTTTATGGCCCCACCTTGGTAGTAGTCAGCAAGGCCAATGGTCTGAGACTCTTCCATTCTAGAAGAGAACTTAAACACGCCATTTGATGGGTCTCTATACCCAGGCCTTATGGGGGTGAAAAATTTAGCCCCAGATTGGCCTGAGGAGATGCTTTCCCCAAAAACACCTACACTGTTAATGTTCTCAAAAGCTGCGCCGCTGGCTGCGCCTGGATTTCCTACTCTTCCTAGTTGTGTTCGATTTGTTATAGCTGGGCCATAAACCCCAAACGCCGCCAGACCGTAAAGGTTTATTGGCGCTGTGTTGCCCTGAATAATAGTGCTGTGTCCAAAAAGGTCGTCAGGGTAATCACCTCTCCAAGCAAGAATAGCAGCGGATCCAAGCTTATCTACTCCGAATTCGTAGTGATCAACAAATAGTTGTTCGTCAGTTGGTAAAAGTTGGTTGATTTCAGCGTTGTAAGAAAGATTTACTATGCCTGGGATATCCCCTTTGTATCTGTGAAGAGCAAAATTTTTCCAAGCAACAATAACTCTATCTTCTGAAGAATCTGGGTAAGCTTCACCCTTCCCTCCAGGCCCACAATCGCCGTCAACGAGAGAATAGCAAGAGACCTTTTTCCCTTTCACTGATGAGAATCTCTCTCCTCGGTAAAAATTCAAAATAGAAGAGGCGTCTTCGTTTAGGCTGGGGTTTGCTGATTGACTCGAAAGTCTCATACCCCCAAACATCTTCCTCCAAGGGGATTTGTCTGGATCGGTTTCGGTTATATCAATAGCTTCACCAAAAAAGTTTACAAAAAACTTGTTGTATAAATCCCGTTCGTTAATGGGGGCACCTTTAGGCTTATTGTCTACAGTGTAAACATTTACGTTTCCTGTCAAGTTCCAGTCCACGTTTCCTCCAGAGTTATATACTACATTTCTGCCCACATTGTTTGACGTCGGAAATCCTAAATCCTCAGCGTTAGTGAAAACGGTGTCAGGTCTTATGTCGTTGTTTCTTACATGAAACGTTGTGCCCTCCCCCGTGCTAACATCAACAGGGCCAAGTTCTTCAAAAGCAGAAAAGCACCACCACTTAGACCCTATATAAGGTCTTCTTGCACAAGAGAGCAATGACTCTAGGTCGTCTTCAAGAGTTATGGACTTGATGTAAAGCCCAAATCTTTCTTTGGCCTTTCCTTGGTTCTCCTGAATTGTGCCGTTACCAACATTTTTTTCTTCAAAATAGGACTCATCCCTAAAGACTCCAACCTCTACAGTGGCCTTGTTGATAACAAAAAAGCCGTCAATAGGCGCTCTGTTTTGTGCTACAGACTGCGAGTAAGGAACATCAGCAAAGTCTTCGTTGGTTGAAGCGTCTCCGCCCGTGGGAGAGTCGCCTTCTTCTCCAAAGTCGATGGCTCCTCCACCCCCTGTAGACTCCGTGCTGGCAGATCCTTCAAACTCCGTGTTTGTTGCTATGCACACAAGCTTTGCAAGATCTGAAGATTCTGAAAACGTACTGCCCTGCTCAAGACCTAAGTCAAAGGTGTAAGACACATCATTGAAGTCAGTAGCATCAACGCCAGATATGTACTCGCCAAGATCGCTACCCTCGTCTTCGGGTCTTTCCCCGTCCAGAACCCTTGCTATAAGCTGAACCATTAGGCCCTTTGAAACCTCTGCCTCAAGAGTAAATGAGCATTTAATGTTGACAGCGCCACCACGAACAATCAAAGGGTTTCCTGCACTAGTTCCAAAGTCTGTTTTTCCAACGTTGGTAAACTTGTTGCCCATCAATCCCTCACCGTCATGAACGATAGCGTTCCATGTGAATCTTCTTTGAAGAGAGTTGGCAAGGGTTCCGTTTTCTTCAAAGAAAGAACTAACTCCATTTTTGGTGCATACAAAGGTTGTGTCCATCCCACCGCGAGCCATTTCTTGGTTCATCCACCAGTACCCTGTAGGGGGATTTGAAAGACCTGTAGTATCTCCGTTGTAGTAGTTAGCTGTATCTATGGCTGGTTTTTCGAAATCGTCACCCAACTGAGGGGAAGCGTGATACCCAAAATCAGCATTATAGATGTGCCAGTTCTGCCTTGGTTTTACGGTATAGCTGAAACTAATAAAGTCACCTTCTTCAAAGTTGCTGTCTACATCATCAAGGTCTATAACAAAGCCTGCGTTTTTGTTTTTTGCGCCAATGTACTCTGTATTGAATGTCATAGAGTTTGGCTCTTGTTTTACGTCGTAAGGCGAAAGACAAGTAGAAGGAGAAACTTTTATCTCGAATGTTTTAAAGTCTTCACCTCTTTGAAGTGTATATGCAGCTATGGTTGCGCTAACATTTGGATTGTCAAATCCTTCTTCGTAGTTGCCGTAAACGAGTCTATTGTCTACAATAGTTTGTGTTTCCGCAGACAAAGGAACGTTGTCAAATTGCTTTGACTGAACATCGTTTGGAACAGCAGCGTTGATTGTTGTGTTGTTGTAGCTTACGGTTGTTGTTGATGGAGTAACCGTGTCAATCACAAACCAAGACCCTGTCTCCCCCTTTCTAATAAGTATCTTAACTTCCTCTGCCTCTGGGCTAATCTCTGCCACTGGAATGGTTAGCTCAATAGCATTTTGCTGATTGAGAAGATCAATGTCAGAAACCCCATTGTAAGAAAGGTATCCTGGAGGTACGTAGACATCGCTGTAGGTAGAGATGGCAGATTCGTTTCCGTCTCTGTAGACTACCTGATATGCAAATTGACATCCGTTTACCCCTATAAACTCATTTGAGTTTACTTCAGCATCATTAAACCACTCTCCCTGAAGGGGTACGACAGGTGTTTTTGTGCATACAAACAAGAAGTCCTTTGTCCAATCTTGCAGGTTGGGGTTGTGAGGTCCAGCATTGTTTCCGAATCCACCCTGGATGAAATTCATCGCTCTCAAAACATTGAGCTTGTATGGCTCTTCCTTACCGTCAGTAAAAAACAGCATAGGAACCTCTGTGTAAGACTTTCCGCCTACAGTGATTTTTTGCTGCATGTAGGTTATGTCAGCCTTCACAAAGGACAAAGGGTCGTTCAAAAAATTTATTCCTTCGCTCCCGTTAGCCTCTGTCCAGAATACTGGAACTATCTCTTCAGGGTCATGATCAACAGGCAAGTAGTTGTCTGGATCATAAGCATAAATGCCATTACCAAGCGAATAGCTTCTAGTGTCAGACTCTGAATCCGTGCCGTTGTCACACACAAAGTAGTACACAACATTGTTCTTGTCGTCGATGCACTTCCCAAGAACGTATCTGTCACCAAAGAACGAACCAGATGTAGCGTCATTTGGATACGGTCCAGCATCAAGGCTAGGGTTTGGCTCGTTTGACTTGATAGGCTTTATGACACCTGCGTTTCCATCTCCGTCTTCGCTGATAGAAACATTCAATGCGTCGCTCATGTCCTGCTTTGGCAGAACCCTTGAGTCAACAGATCTATTTAGTTTTCTTGGTAACCTCTTATCAATCATCAGTACTTAGGAGATAGTTTGAAGTTCTTTCTCGTAATACGCATAGCCTCCTCCTTGGTGAAGTTGCTAAGTCTTCTATTCGCCTTTCTACGCTCGTTGTAATACTCAGCCCTAGCCCTAGCCTTTTCATTGGCTGGGACGTTGGCTTTTCTTTCACACAGCCTGTAGTAGATGTAAGAAAGCAGGGCTTCCTCTGCGTAAACATGAACAACAGGGTTGGTAGACCTAGCCTCGTCAGCGACGTATTCAAGAATAACCTCTGAGTGACCACTGTCTGTGTCTATCTCTATTCTGTTTTGATCAAGGTTTACTCTGTACTCACCCTCCATCATTCCACCGCCCACGCCGTAGAGTCTTCCGATCGTACCGTCGTACAGGTAGTTCTCAAACACGTAGAAGTCGTAGTCGTCAGCTGTGCTCAAGTCTGAGGTAGTAGCTGTCTTGTCGTCTTCCCTGTTAGCAATGAGATTCTGAGGCAAGTTCAGCGGGCCCTCAGCGCTGTTGCCTGTTGCGGTGGCGTCAGGAATCTTCCTAGAGTAGTTGATGTTCTTGTTCTGTCCAAAGATTCTCAATATCCCATCACCGTCTACAACTCCAATCTTAAGCATGTCAACGTAGTCGTCAGGCAGAGCTACGGTGTTGTTTTCTGAGTTCACCTCAAGCCTTAGGCTCTTGATCCTACTTGTCACATCAAAACCTATCTCTCTAATCCCCCTGAGGGCGAAGTTTCTTATTGCTGCATCAGATGCGTTTGATGCAAAGTCGTCAGAGTCTCTTGTGATTTTAAAGTCACCGATAACCTGGCTCAGAGGGACGTAGTTCATCCCTGTAGCTGATACGTCTTCGAGTTCCATTATTTAGTTTGTGTTTCTACGGTACCGTACTGAGAGATTATTGGGTCTCTCAATCTTATACCTATCATTTTCGCCATCTCAGCAATCAGCTCAGACTTGTAGTGCTCTGGAAGATCAAAGTTCCTGCATTCGTTAGGGTT
>Ga0209645_1001775_pt1 | contig 10597 bp, 20 predicted proteins | sample ETNvirenome_6_30_FD_184070 | JGI IMG/M metagenome (GOLD analysis project Ga0209645, IMG submission 184070) | Marine viral communities from the Pacific Ocean - ETNP_6_30 (SPAdes) (version 2) | ecosystem: Environmental > Aquatic > Marine > Oceanic | place: Pacific Ocean | collected 2013-06-19
ATATAAAGGCTATGCACAATGGAAAAGAATATTGGTATTGGGTTTCCAATAATAAAAGGATGAACAGAAGATGAGCAAACTTTGGATGGCTATTATTGCACAGATATTTGGTGGTATCATTGCTTTCTTTCAATTACAAGGTTGGGTGGTATGGCCTGATAAACCTTGGTTGAAATCTATATGGTGGTTATACGCCACAAGTATATTTATCGCACCGCTTTTCTTTTGGAGTACTAAATGGTCTTACGATCACTTTGGTGCATTTTGGAATATGAGGTTGGCTGGATTTGGTATCAGTACAGTTATCTTTGGAATTATGGCTTGGGGATTAATTGGAGAGATACCAACAATCAAAACAGTAATTAGTTTGTTACTAGCATTGGCTATCATTTTAATACAAGTCAGTAACTTATAGGAGAAGAAAATGAAAAATCTATCAAAGATACATTTTATACTAGCACTACTTGCTTTTATATTTGGTAGTAAATTAAAAGGACAATATTCACCTTTGCCAGTAGATTACAATATCAGTTCAGATTTTGAGTTACTGCCAATACCACCAGAATTAGTTCCTTATCAAATCGTACCATTAGATCCCGTACCTGATTGTAGATTAGAAATGGGAATTGAATTAATATTTCCACAAAGTATTACAGATATGCCAGAACCACAAAGAGAAGAAACATTACAGATTATCTATAAGAGAATAGCATTTGAAATATCAAATCCTGATAGAACTGCTGGTTTGTTTCAGATAGATGGTAGGATGTATCACTTAATCAGAATACCTTACACAGGTGCTTCTACAAAATTTTGGGGGTGGGAATGATAGCTTACTTTTTAGGATTTATGGCTATTACTGCTTTGATAGTATGTATTTACATAATGATATCTGAAGATTGATTAATGAAAAAGCTAAAGCATGAAGTAGATTCAGTAATAGTAGATTTAATAATGGAACATTTTAACATACAATCTTTTGAAGGTTTGAAACAGAATTTAACAGGCGAAGAGTTTGATGAAATAATAGAAATAGCAAAAGAGATGTATTATATGGATATGTTAAAGAGTATGAAACACAATATGCCAAAGAGTTAATGAAAAAAATTAGACATAGTAAATTACCAATTACATTAGAATCATCTGACCACCTAACACAAAATATGTTACAGGCTATACAAATACAGATGGCTGAATATAGTTGGGATGATTGGATTGATGACGATGGCAATTGGTTTAAGTATTGGAATAAACCTAACCCTAAGCAATTGGAGTTATTCAATGATTGAGATGTTATTAGGAGTTTTAGCTTTGATATTAATAATGCAAATTAGAAATGGTTGGAAATGGTAGAATATATTTTATTAGGAATTATATTTCCGATATTGTTAAATTTAGTTCATTTAGTTATGGGTGTTTATGTAGTGGTAGCTCGTGGTAGTGTTATGAGTTTAGGATTTACAGGTATTTCTTTTCTAACTAAAACAGTTTGTCTATTATGGATAACTTGGTTTGGTGTTAGTTACTTACATTTAGATTTCAAAATATTTGTACCAATGCTTACATTCTTTTGGTTCTTCACTCATATAGCAGAAGCATTTGTGATACAGCATTACATACAAAAGAACACACCAGAATATTTACAAAAGATGCAGATAAAATAAAATGCAATTAGAATTATTTGACAAAGAAGATTGGCAGATATTGTTAGAAGCTGAACAATACTTTAAATATCTACAGAAACCTAATAAGGCTTTCTCTGATATGCCGGTATGCCCATTCTTAAAAGCTGAATTGGAAAAGGATAATCTGTTCGTAGAAATATGGAAGCCTGATGAAAAAGGTTTCTATGATCTGTTCAATAGTTTTACAGAATCTAAAAAAGATTCAGCTTTATTTGTTTGTATGGATACTGAACATATTAAATGGAAGGATGTGGAAAGAACAGATTACCAAAAGTTTTTACAGAAGGCAATTAAGGATACGGGCTTAAAAGCATTGTGTCTATCACCCTATGAAGATTTTACAGCAGCTGGTGAGGCTACAAGAAAAAGAGCACCTTACTTTTTAATTAATGTTGCTGGTAGAAAACATTTTAGTGATTCACACGAAAAACTAAAAGGCACTAAATACTTCAGTAATTTTAGTGACAAAGAGAAAACAAAACTAAAAGTATAAAACAGGAGTTTATAATGACATTAGGTTTAGGATTAGCAGCAGCAATATTATTGTTGACATTTTGGCTATACAAAGATGATTTGAGGAATTGGTAATGAACATAGGTTACGCTTGTATTAATATGCAATTATCATACCCACAAAAGTATGGTGGTAAAGAAAGGGGTGTGAAACCAATCACTACAGGCCGTAGTATGATTAAACGAACCTTTGAGTCTAAGGGTTTGGATTACGCTAGTGAACTTACATTGGCTAATGCTATGGACTTAGATAGGATTATAGATTGGAACATACTCAATGGTTACAATTTTTTTCGTATCACATCAGGTCTTGCACCGTGGAAGTCTGAATACGAATGGGATGATTTGAAAGATATATCTATGATTAGAACTTATCTACGTTCTGCTGGTATAAAGTGTGATACTCATAATGTTAGGATTACATCTCATCCAGGTCCTTTCAATGTGTTGACATCGCCACATGAGCATGTTGTAGAGAATTGTATCAAAGACTTAACCGATCATGCAACTACATTCGATATGATGGGATTGAGTCGCACACCCTACAACAAAATTAACATTCACATTGGTGGTGCATACGGAGATAAACCAGCAGCTATGGAAAGATTCTGTAAGAACTTTGAAAGGTTACCCGAATCAGTTCAGAGTAGGCTAACAGTTGAAAATGATGATAAAGCATCAATGTATTCAGTAAAGGATTTATACAATGGAATTTACAAAAGAATTGGCATACCTATCGTTTTTGACTATCACCATCATAAGTTTTGTACAGGTGACTTATCAGAAAAAGCCGCTTTGGAATTGGCTTGTTCTACTTGGCCGGAAGGTATTAAGCCAGTTGTCCACTATAGCGAAAGTCGTAGTGCCGAACGACTTGACGAATCAATTAGACCCCAAGCACATTCTGATTATGTATACGACTATATTGATACTTATGGTAATGAAGTTGATATTATGATAGAAGCTAAACATAAGGAGTTGGCTGTTGCGAAATATCTTGAGCTACATGGTTGATGTAATAAAAAATGTAATAATGCTTTGGATGTATAAAAGACATTTGATAAAGCGAATAAAAAAGAATGATTTTGGTAGAAGAGAAGAATGGTAAAATAAATTGTTGTTTTTACAGAGTTCTATATATTTATTAATAAGTTTAGGAGATTATAATTGATTAAACTAAAAAACTTATTGGAGCTCAATAAGATGACTTATAATTCAGGTCCTGAGGGTAGACATAGAAAAAGAATGATGATGGAACTCAAACTCTTTGATGCTGAGTACACATTACCGAATCAGTTACCGCCTGAGAATAGTAGTCAAACAACGCTGAATGAAGTAAAGTATCTGCAATGTTTAGAAGTAGATAAAACATATGTAGAGAAATACGACAAAGTAAAACAAAGCTTTAAAGAAGTCTTTGAGGAGTTGGGGCTACCATATATGAAAGAGGAGTTAAAATCTCTTTTAAAGGAATCAGGAAAGTTCATCACAGAACTGAAGTATAAGTACAACAGACCAAGACCAAAGCAGATAGCTGAGTTCTATGGTTTCGATTTTGACGATGTTGATTTGAATAGTATGAAAACTCCATCCTATCCAAGTGGACATGCTGTCCAAGGTTATTTGGCAGGTAAGTATTACGCCAACAAATACCCCGAACATTCAGAAACATTTGAACAATTAGGAGAAGATATAGCTCACTCTAGAATTATTGGTAAAGCGCATTATCCATCGGATAAGCACTTTGGCAAAACTGTAGCTGAGTATCTATTTACACTACTGAAGAAATGAAGGTTTTACATCTCAATTTGTATCGTAAGTATTTCGATGCAATTCTCAATGGAACAAAAACAATTGAATACAGAGACATCACGCCTTATTGGTCTAGAAGATTAGAAGGTAGGCATTACGATGTAATTAAGTTTAGAAATGGCTACAGAAAGATAGCACCTGAAATGGTTGTTGAATATAAAGGTATGGGTATAGATGACGGAAGGTACGCTATTCAATTAGGAAAAATATTGGAATCTAACAATGTCACCTGAAGAAATTAGAAAAGATTTAAAAAGAATGAAAGGATTAAAAGTTAATCCCAACACACCAGAAGATTTAGCAATAGCTATAAAAACATTTATACAACAAGCAGTTATAGTAGGTGAGTATAATTTAGATACTATGCCAGGTGAATATATAGATAACTTGATAACTGCTTTTTCAAAATACCCTCAGTATAAAGACTTAATGGATGACTTAATAAACATACTAAATCGGTACGATGCTATAGATAGAATTTAATATATACGATATTTATTGTAAAAGGAATTAGTCTGAGTTATTAACCATAAACAGGAGATATCAAATGGATAAATCCAAAGTCAAAACGGTTACACAAGTCAAGTCAAATCAACCCTGCGAAAACAAACGACAAGCTCTCTCTCAAATCAAAAGAATTGATTGGAGTAATTTAGAGTTCCGAACACCAAATCAGAAAAGCTTTTACAATATCATTAGTCGCAATGACGTAACCTTTTCTGTCGGACCTGCAGGTTGTGGTAAAACATTTTTAGCCACACATTACGCTCTTAAAAACTTAGCCAAAGGTAAATACGATAAGATGGTAATTACCAAACCATTAGTAGAAGTAGATGGTGAGCGAATGGGATATTTGCCTGGAGACATCGATGAGAAAACAATGCCGTATATGATGTCTCTGTATTATAATATGGAACAGATTATTGGAAAACAAAGATTAGATGTATTGAAGAAAGCTGGAGTAATACAGGTTATACCACTAGCTTATATGAGAGGGTTAACTCTCACCGACAGCGTGGTGGTATTGGATGAAGCACAGAATGCAACACCAGCACAGATAAAAACTTTTATAACCAGAATAGGTAATGGCAGTAAGTACATAGTGTGCGGAGACCTGATGCAGTCTGATATTAGAAAAGAGAATGGATTAGAAGATTCTATAAAAAGATTTACTGGCATTAGGAAAGTTGGTTTCAGTCAGTTTGATTTAGAAGATGTGGTTAGACATCCTATAGTTGCACATTTGCTCGAAAGGTATCAAGATGACTATGAGCTAGGTGCGTTATCAGCTGAAGAAACTCTTTCTATGTGGATTGAGAAACAAACATACGAAGATCCACAAATCAGTAATAGATACTTTTGGAAGATAAGGAGTTAGTATGAAAGTTGTATATGCAAAAAGAGTTCCGCCTGGAGATAGGTGGGCTATTGGAGATGATTTGTTTGAATCTCTAACTGAATGTCTCAATGAGATATTTATGCGAGAAAAGGTAACAAAGTTTGAAGTCGATGCTGGAGGCGGTGAGATAAGAATAGATGATGGAAGAGAAGCACCGAAGCCACCACCAAAGACTTGGAACTTATACGGAGAAGAAAGTGGAGGCTAACAAAGTATATAACAAAGCAGATAATATGGTAATGGTTAAAACTAACGGCGATGAAATCAATGTGATATGTAATACTGAAAAACAAATGGATGAAGTTGTTCAGAGATTATCTACTGATACCTGTTTATTATCTGGCTATGAAGAATGGGATGAAGGAAAGGATAAAAAGTGGATACTAAAATTTATGGTATGTGATTCAGATTACGAATTTGTGCCTGATTTAAACTAACATTTTTTATCAAACTGATATTTATAATTGTAATAATGTTTCAAAATAGGAGTTAAAAATGAAATCTATATTAACAGGAATACTTTCTTTGTTTATCTTTTTTGGAGCAGTTCCATCTGCTAATGCTCAAGCACCAATGTGTGCTGAAGCTTGTGAGATGAGTTGTGCTGATGAGATAAAGAAGAAGAAAAAGAAAAAGAAAAAGAAAGGTGGAAAGGGAAAGAAGAAGAAAAAAGGATTCTTTTCAAAAGCCTTTGGAAGTAAATAATGAATAATCCGTTAACCAAATTATACAGTTGGCAAGTTTCAAGCGGACAGTTAGATGGTTGGACATCTTATCATTTGGCGGCTGGTTTGTTTATAGCCAAAGTCGCCCAATGGTTAGGTGCTTCAGATTTGTGGGCAGTTCTATGGGTTTTAATCATAGGAGTTGCTTGGGAAATCTTTGAAGTATACATCGAAGGAATGGAAGAAACCTATGGTACACGAAAGAAATGGGCTTGGAATACAGCAGCTGATATAATTGTAGAAGTAGGAGCAGCATGGTGGATGGTATTGTAATACAAATCCTCTTTTGTTTGTTAATAGTTGTTTATTGGTTTAGTGAAGGTGTGACAGAAGGTTGGACTTGGTCTACCAAAAAGCGTAAGGAAACTAATAAGCTTATTCATCCAAACAATAAGTCAAATGGTATATTTGATTATCATATGTGGAGAATTTTAGAGAATGTTGGCATATGGGGTGCTGTTATATTGGCATTTCTTATGGAAGGTTCTTTTGAGAAGTTCTTTTGGTTAGGCGTTGGTAGTTGGTTCATAGGAACGTTCTGTTATGAAGCAGCTTTGAATCACGTAAATAAAGGTACGATTTATAAGCCAGTAGATTATAAGTGGCACATCTTGGGATATGATATTCCGTGGTGGGGTGGTAAAAAGATTTTTATCTTACCAGCTACTGGTTTGGCTATATTACTTTATGGAATTTTAATTTAGGAAAGTAAGATGTGTGAATGTGAAAACTGTAACTGCGATTGTTGCTGTAAGTAAATAGGAGAAAACAGATGTTAAAGAAAATTCTGATTGGGATATTACTATCCTCATCTTTGTTTGCTGAAAATGAGTTATTAAAGTTTTTTAAGTACTCTACTGCTTACGCTAGCTTTAGTCTAAATGCACCACGATATCAAGATGATAAATTTGCTATCGTAGGTGGTTTATCTACAGGCGATTTATTAGTAGAAAGAACAGAAGGTGAATTAAAGCCTGATTTTCAAACATCATTTGGATTAAGAAAAGTAGGTAGGTTTCAATACGAACCAAAAAGAGGTGTGAAATCTGCTGGTAAAGGTGGAACTTGGTATGATGGTTCAGAACAAAATGCTAATGAAAGTGCAACATTCGGTCCTGTTAAAGGTTGGGAATATCTACTAAAATGGTCTGAAGGTAGACAATGGGGTAATGATTATCTAAACCAAGAGTATTGGGTAAGATATATTGGCGAATGGGCGATGGCTAAAGTTGGTTGGACTGAATTAGGATTAGAAGATATATCATTTGCGCAAGGAGATTTAAGATTACATCTTACACCTGAAGCCCTTAATAATAAATTCCACGTATCAGTTGGTGTGAAACATAGACAGCATCCTGTATATGGATTTGACGCTATGGTATTGGATACAACTTGGTATGGTGGACAATGGTGGGCATTCGCTGAAGATGCTTTTGGTATCGATGACAATATGTGGTATGATCCACGAAACCTAATAGGATATGATGAAGAAGGTAAGCCTATATGGGAAGAAGTAGATTTGTTAGAGTTTATAGATGGTGAGTGGGTTAAGTTAGATACACTCGATGGGCCCGGTCCTTTTTGGCATGGTGAAGGTGAGTATTGGGGACATGATTGGCTATGGAGAGATGTAGATGGTAGAATATTTGCTTATACAGATAGAGAATATTTCTTATATCATTTTCCAGGTATGTTGGAAAGTTACATCGATGATAAGAAAAAAGGATTGGGATATCAGAGTGAAACTTCGTTAGTATTAGGTATTGACTTTTATCACTATGATGAAAATTGGTGGATGCATGCTTGGGGTAATTGGTTGCCTTATCACTATGGGCATACATCACATGCATATCATAATGCCGCACATTACAAAGATCATTTAGAGCAGGGTAAAGAGCCAGATGAATTTATGTGGATGGACCCAATGTGGCATAGTTGGAATGATTATGATATGGGAGCAATATTTGGAGTAAAGTTAAGAGATAATCTCGGAACATTTGCTGAAGGAAGATATTTATACTATTGGGAGAGACCAGCGTATGATATCAAATTAGGAATTAATTATCAATTTATGGGGTGGTAAAATGAAACACGAAGAAATATACAATTATGTAAGAATGATTTGCGGTTCACTATTAATGGTAGGCATGTTTGCATTACCAAGTTGTGAAGATGACAGAGTAGAAGAAGAAGTGGTGTTAGAACCGTCTATGCAAATGTGGGTAAATGGTGATCCAATTGATCCGTTTACTTACTATGGTTCAATAACAACTTTTGGACAGAAGAAAGTCGGTGAAGATGGTAAGATTAAAAAGCTATTAGTATTCCACTTTCAAAGAGAAGTCGGTAGAGTATTACCTGAATTAGAACATTATGCTACTATATGGTATGATGAAGATGGTGAGGATAACGATAATTTGATAGACGCAGGTTTATACCTAAACTATGGTCCCGAAGATACTATGGAAGTTAGAGAACAAACAATTAATTTAGAAATTATTGGTAGCCAAGACTATACAACTTTTGGTCAGGCAGAGATAACATCAATCGAAGATAATAAAATATCAGGTGTGGTGAATGGACAATTCTATAATCCATACAGAGATGAAATGCAAATTGCACTATTGGTATTTGAAAACATAGAAATTGGAATGGATCCTGAGGGAACATTCTACGATGGTGAGTAACAATGCCCAATAAAGCCGCTAAAATGAGAAAACAGAATAAGTTAAAGCTCAATAAAAAGTGGGCTAAGGAAGGTAGAACAGCTAATCAGCATAAAAAATGGTTAGCCAAAGGTGGGGATAAAAAAACAAAAAATAGGTTTGGTAGATAATTATGAATATGAAAGAACTTATAGAAGCTTGTCAAAAAGGATATATGACACATCCAACACGAAAGACTAAGATTATGTTTGGTAAGAGATATAGAAACTGCGTGAAAAAAGAAGGTGTGAATAGTAAAGTTACTACAGAACAGGCAAAGAAAATCATTGGAGATATTTGTGTAAACTGTGGTGACTTTGCAAATGAGAATTTAAGAAAGTGGTTTTCTGATAGGTGGGTAAACATCGGAAAGAAAAAGAAAGGTGGTGGACATCCACCTTGCGGTTCTAGCGGAAAGAAGCGCGGATATGCTAAATGTGTACCAGCTTCTAAAGCTGCTAGTATGACAAAGAAACAAAAAGCCAGTGCTACTCGTAGAAAGAGAGCAGCACAGAATAAAGCTGGTAGAGGTGGCAAACAATCTGCAGGGCAGGGTAAGAAACCAATCTATGTATCAACCAAACCTAAGAAGTAGGAGAGTAAAATGAGTTTAAAATTAGAAGAAGTAGTAGGTAAGAGACTTACAGAAGAGCAGTTCGATGAGGCTGCAGGTAAGAAGGATGCTTGTTACCATAAGGTTAAGGCTCGTTACGATGTATGGCCATCTGCTTATGCCAGCGGTGCTTTAGTTAAGTGTCGTAAGGTTGGTGCAAAGAATTGGGGAAACAAATCCAAAAAAGAAGGTGTGGATGAAAAAGTTCTCGGTGGTAAAGATATGACATCTGGCATAGATAAGAATACTAAGATTACTTTCGATAAAAGAATAATGAATAAACAATTAGCAGGTAAAACTTATGTAGTTGTTAAGAAAGGTATAAATACATTCAATTTACGTCCCGATGGAAGCGGTAATGAAAGGGATACTAAAACATTAGACGCTCCAACACTTCTGAAGTTGGTAAAGAATAGAACCATATCTAAAATTGTTAACAGCAAAGGTAAGGCTGTTCACGAACAAAGCGTTAATGAAGAAAAGTATGTTGTTTATGTTGACAAAGATGGTAAAGGTAGAAAAGGTAGGAAAATTGTAAAATCTGGTTTATCTCAAATGGGTGCAAAAAGACTATATAATAAATTAGTTAAAACAGATGACTATCACGAAGTTGGATACGATGACCATAAGAGTTGGAATCAAAATAATATAGAAAAAATAAATGAAGGTGATATAGAAAGTCGTGAATTAAAGTTGTATATTGATAATGATTCACAGCTTTACAATTCTAGATTTATGCCGATAATGAAAAACCTATCTAAGAAAATGAAGAAAGGTAAGTTTGATAAGAAACTTGCAATCAAAGGATTTATGTATTTGGTAGACGATGGTGCTAAGAAATATGTAAAGGACTTCGGTGGAAATGCAAAAGAAATGTTTTCTAAAAAAGATAGGATTGCTGTAGCATCAGATTTAGCTGATGAGTTTGAGGATGCATATAAGAATAAAGAATATAGTTTTATGGAAGGATTAGGTGATATGGTTGGAAAGAGCATTGGTAAATACAATAAGAAGAGAAAGAAGAATATGGATGCTCTCAAAAAGTTAAAGAAGAAAGAATCCGTAGAAGAAGCATATGATATATGGATGGAGGATGGATCATTTGGATACACATTTACAGGTTTGGTTGAGGCTGAATATCAAGGT
>Ga0209645_1001776_pt1 | contig 10596 bp, 8 predicted proteins | sample ETNvirenome_6_30_FD_184070 | JGI IMG/M metagenome (GOLD analysis project Ga0209645, IMG submission 184070) | Marine viral communities from the Pacific Ocean - ETNP_6_30 (SPAdes) (version 2) | ecosystem: Environmental > Aquatic > Marine > Oceanic | place: Pacific Ocean | collected 2013-06-19
GTTTGTGATCCTGATTAGTGAGATCAAGTGTGACAACTGTGTTCGAGGGTGTTTGTGCATCTGTCGAAATACCAGCTGAAATACCAGTCAGAGCTGAACCATCTCCAATAAAGGTTGCAGTTGCTCCTCCAGCAGGACCTCTGAATGAAGTTGCACTTACAATACCAGTAACATCAACACCGTAGTTAGGAACCTTAATTCCCTTGTTAGCCGTGATGATACCAACAGAGTTGACGTTGGTTACATCTTCGTATGAGATCGTACCAGCGATAGAAATCTGTTCAGCTGTGATGTCCTGAACGGTAATACTTGGAGTTCCCTGAAGTCCAGTAGCGTTACCTTGTAGAGTACCAGAGAAAGTAGTAGCACTTAGTGTGTTAGTTGATGTAGCGTATGTAAGATCAGCGTTTGTACCCGCTGCTGTCATACTACCAGTAGTCTGACCAGTAACTACAAGTCTTTGTGTTCCACTTGAACCTGACAGAGTGGCTCCAGCCACAATACCAGTAAGGTTGGAACCGTCACCGTGGTATTCAGTGGCACTTACGACACCGACAATATCCAGTTTAGCGTCTGGGGTTTCACTACCAACACCAATATTGTTGGCGGAGTCTACACTAAAGACACTTGGATTGGCTAATTTTGATAAATCTCTAGCTCTAGACATCTCAGCTACAACTTTTTAGTTATTTAGGACAGATCCTCCCCTCTAGGATCGATGAAGAAGAACTGAGAAATACAAAATCTACCCAGTCCTTTACCAACATCAGAGTCTTCCATTTTGACTTCTGACACCCCATGATGAATTGATGATGGGAACAATATCATCTTGTTGTTCTCACATGGAATCTCTACATCAAACTCATGAAAGGACAGATCACCACCAGTAAATTTCTTTGGTTCCTTAAAAAACCAGTGTAGTGAGGTGAAATTGTAGATGTCTCTATGTTGAGCATAGTGATCTTTGTTCTCATAGTAACTTACAAGAGTGTCATCACCATTACAATCAGGTAATCCCTTGAATAATAAACTATGTTTTGAAATCTGTTGCATGATACCAGATTTCGCGAGTTTTCTATTGACAGTCAGGATATTTGAGATAGACCTGTTGGTGTACAGATTATCCAAAAACAAACCTCTATTCTGTTTTGCAGGAGTTCCATCAGAATATGAAGCTGCACCTGTGTCCTCTGGACCCATCAACTTGTTTCCGTCAAGAAGGAACTCCAGTTCTCTCCAAACTTGTCCCAACTCCTCTTCATCATAGAAATCTTCAATGATAAGATATGGAAAAGGCTTCTCTCCTCCAGAACTAAAGTCACGATAAAATATAGGGTTCATCCGATATCAAAGGCTATTACAGTTTTTCTTTGATTTGTGTGGTTGACTGGGGATCTATGTTTCCAAGTCGATGGGATAATTAACAAATCTCCTTCATTTACCATGGCTTGAAATTGAGCATTTGAAGGAGGAATCTGTACTTGAGTGCCCAGTCCCTCTGGCAATTCAAGGTAATAAGTTGCACTATAGACAGTTTGTGTATGAAAGTGCCAACCATGTTGATCATTATGATTATACTGTTGGAACCACCATTTTACAATATTTGCATCATACTGTAAGAAATTAAACGCTTCGACAAGTTCCTCCCTCACAGTCTGATAGAAGAGTTCAAAGTAAATCTTTGGAAAACCATCAGGCATGTGAAAGTCACAGCGGGAGATTCGATCATCTCCCTCTATGACATCTGAAGTTTCACTTTGTTCAATAAGGTCAAGAAGTTGTTGTTTGTTCTCTTCGTGTTTCTTGACTGGAATAATAAGGGGAATCATTAAGTTTAGACAATAAGAACGATTGAACCTCCAGTACCACCTGGAGAACCTCCACCACCAGGGCCACCATGGCCACAGTTATACTCGGAACCACCAGCACCTCCTCCAGCACCAGATCCCCAACCTTGACCACCTGTTCCACCGTTCGCCCTTCTTTGACCGTTGTCAGTAGCACCGTTGTTACCACCTGTGGCACCTGTGGGATAAGAACCTGGGTTACCGCCATCTTGTGACCAAGTTGCGGGATCATCCACACTATTATAACTCATCTTGATGCCACCGGCACCACCGCCTCCACCACCACCGTTGTTAGGTCCATTAGTACTACCACTGTTACCTGCTGATCCACCGTAGATGTTAATAGCGTCACTGAACATATCATCAACGGTGATATTATTACCATCAGTACCAACACCAAGGACGTGTGCCTTAAGTTGGGATACTTTACCAGTCTGACCACCATTCGCAACAGGTGTTGTGTTAGTACCACCACTCATTTGGTTAAGTGTGGTAGTGCCTCCCACAGTAGTCGTGTAAACTCTAGTAGTACCCTGAGAACCACCAGATCCGGGTGAACCTCCACTACATCCCTGTCCTCTGACACCAGACTGACCACCATTACCTTGCCCCATATTCAGGGAGATGATCGTATGGTCTGATTTAATAGTGTTAGGTAGGGTATAAGATGTTCTGTTACCGTCAAGGTAGGTAAAGAGTCTAATACCAGTAGTGAATGATTTTACCGTTGATGTGGAACTATATCCATTAGCACTGGTGAATGTAACTCTTACATAGTATAACGTACTTGGGTCCAGAGAATCAATAGGAAGGGTAGTGCTTGTGGAACTAGTGTTTTGTACATAGTTCACCTTGTGGGATGTAAAGTTACTGTTGGTGGAGATTTCCCAACGACTTGATGCCAGATTACCTGCTGCACCAATTGTTGCGTATCCAGTGGTAGCGAGATGAGTTCTCCAGTAAGTATTATTAGTACTACCATCAACGGGGGTTTGAATTTGAGGTTGTTGAACACCAATAGACTCATTGGTTGTTCTCCAGGTATCTGATGTAAATTTACCTGCGTCACTTGAGTATCCTACATTAATTGTAGTATCAGTGGTAGTCAAACTACCAGTTTTTGTAAAGTGACGAACGAGAATGTTGTCCTTAGAATCGACCCTCATGATTCCAGGACGATCTGGAATAGATGCAAATGCAGTATTTCCTACACTGACCTGAGCGTTACTTGAATCACTACTACCCCAGAGCCACGTCGGTGCGTTGATAGTACCCAACATTGCAACAGGTGCTGCTGTGACAGTAGCATCAGAACCCTGTGCTGTGAGATCAGTAAATGTCAGACGTTCTTGACTAGGTACTCTGTCAATAGATTCGATGACAACAATCTGTTCTTCTGTAATACCAATACCAGTGTAGGTGACATTGATTTGTGAATCATATCTTGAACCTTCAGCCGCATCAAAAATAGCACTTGCCCAACCGACAAAGTAAGTTTCTCCAATTCCAACAGTTGCCACACCGGCAAAAGTTACATCATCTGTTGAGAATAGAATCTTGCCGTCGGGACAACTTAGTGTCTTAGCCAGTGTTGCAACAGAACTTACTGGTGGGAAGAAGAGATCATCCTCATTCCTAGCCCCACTGGCTGCCGCAGCACCACCTCCAACACCAACATTAAGACCAATATTATCAGAAGAACTTACTTCTAGGGGGCTTCCACTAACAGTACGACCTTTCGTGGATTTAAATGCCATTTATCAAGCCTCCTTATCGCCAGTGATGAAGAAATTAACACTTGTACTTGCTGCTCCAACTTGGATGGTGTCTCCAGTAGCAGCGATGGTGATTGGGTACGCTGGTTCAATAAAGACGGTCTCGTTGGCGTCAACCGTGACATTGAACATTCTGGTTGATTCCGAAACCGCACCACCGTTAGGTACGATATAAACTTGTGCAGTCGCCGTAACAATGCCACTCTTGTTGTGAGCCATGATAGACTTCACAAAAATCTTCTTATTGTTAGCGACAGTTGCAACAGCTGTGGTATTACCGGCCGATACTACCTGAACTGTGCCTAGTTGTGCTCTTGAAAGTGCCATTTGTTTATCTTATAGAGGTATTTAGAACAGGGATGTGTCCAAGTAGAGATATCCATCATATTCATTAGATGTAGTGACACCCGCAACTACAGCTCTGTCAGCGTTGATATCAGCTGTACCAATACCACTGATTGTGACAGTTTGATTTGGTTGGTCAATGGTGATGTTAGGACCAGCAACAATGGTTGTAACAATTCCAGCCATCGCTGAACCATCACCAAATACGGTTGCAACACCGATACCATTTTGTGATAGTGTACCAGTGACTTCCAACCCACCAGTAACACCACCAGTTAAGGTAGATGCTCCATCAACACTTAAGGTACCAGAGATATTAAGATCAGTTGCCGAAGCGATAACAGTGGTCAGGTTGAATGCCTTATAGGCCACAAACTCAATGACATCACCATTTTGTCCAGCGACAGTCAGAACAACATTTTGACCATCTGTTGCTTGATAGTCAGTGGCGTTGATAAGTCTTGTACCATTGATATAAACATCAAGGTATCCTACGTCGTATCCCGCGTTAATTACAAATGTACTTTGAGAACTAGTTAGAGTGTTCGTTTGACGAGCGATTTGTGTCGCACTATCACCCGGAGCTCTTCCGATATATCCGTTTCTATCTGGCATCAGTTAACCCCCTGGAGAATCCCGAGTGTTGCGTCGATTGCGTTCTCTGTGTCACAGTAGATGTTGATTACATCTCCACCAGCCATAACTGTCTTACCAGTGTCACTGATAACAAAGGAACTTCCAGTGGGAACAGGAATGTCATTTGCAATAGTAGTCGATGTCACACCAGTCACAAGTTCAACTGTGAGGTTGACATTATTATTAGTCAGGTTAGAGAATGTCCCACCGATTAAAATCGACTTTGTTGAACCAGGTGAGGTGTAGGCCGCTGTAGGACCCATGAACTTCACAGACTGATTGTTGACTGCAGCTGTGTTAGTCGAATTCCTGTCAACAGTTACCTGTGAGGTACTGTCGATTGATACAACCTTAGTTCCACCACGGAAGTGTTGGTTGTTTACAAGGTGACCGACTCCAAGATTGACGGTGGAAACACCCGCAATCACTGTGGATGTAATACCAACCGAACAATTGGAACTCGTCGTGACGATTCCAGCTGCCTTAGCTAGAGCGTTTACAAATACTTCTGCCATTGTTTTCTGGGGTGTTAGTGATATTTATTATCCGCCAAGGGCAATGGCGAGTCCAAGTGATACACCTTGGGGGATTGTGACTGTTGCAACACCTGAAGTTACTGTAGCCGTAGCTCCAACAAAGTTAATTGTTGATGCAGAACCTACAAGTGATCCACCAGCTTCAATGCCAAGGTTACCGTCTGAGTCAACGATAATCTTGCCGGCCATAGCGGCATGATTACCACATTGATAATATAGTGTGTTGGGAGAGTCGAAAGGAACCTTAAAGGTTACAACTCCAACTTGAGCACCATTATTAACAACCCCGTCATCATATTTACCAGTCAATCCACTTCCAAGGCCATCCTTGATGTAGAATGGGTGTCCCGAAGCGTTGACATTGAACTGATAGTGTTGACCTCTGTTCAGATACAGAGGAGGATTCAATGTATTCTGAGTGAAACCAATACCAGTTGCGTTGAACTGATATGCACCAGATCCACTGTTGACAACATCAAACTTGGTGTAAACACCTTCTTGATTGATGTCAGCTTCACCACTGATGGTTGCAATTCCAGTGACATTCAGACTACCAACGGTAAGGTTGTTGGTAATTGATCCATCTAGAGTACCAAGTGATCCAGTGGCTGTGATACCACCATCAACATACAGGGCAGTTGTACCACTTCCCGTATTAACAATGTGTGCGTTAAATTGGGGACTAGCGGTACCAAGTCCAATCTGGCCTGTCTGAAGTGCCGTGATGACCGTACCACCAGTACCCACATTGAGTTCTGATGTTGCGGTAAGGATTCCAGTAAACAGACCGTCCTGACCCTTGATACCCTGACCTAAAACGTCAAGGGTTGTGGTAGGAATAGTGGAACCAATACCGACTTTACCTAGGCTAGAGTCCGCAATGAGGAGATCCTCACTTACCTCTATACCATTTTTGACTACAAAATTCTTGTTGACAGCCACAGTTAGTCTCCTAAGGTTTCACTATCCACCTTCTTATTATTTATATAATTAGAAGTCAGGAACACCAGGAGGAAGAATCCACCAGTTAGCACTGAATAGATTGTAGTTTGTGAAACTGAAGAAAGAGTTACGGGATTGTCCGTAGTATCCAAAACCATATCCACCACTTGCACTTTGTGAGGGATGGGGAGACCAAGATAGAATTGAATAGTCACTTCCAAAACCACCACCACTAGTCGTAGTAGCACCAGCATCTTCATCCCATGCCATATAATACAAGTTATAACTGTATGGGTACAATTTAAATCCGTTCAAACTATCTGCCAATGGGAACAAATTAGCGTTCATCATCGTGTGGATATTGAATGGTGCAGCAGTAGTAATTCTTGTAGTACTATTATTAAGGGTAGCTGTCAATCTATAATCTTGTGTTCCGTCTCTTGCAAGATCCAGGAAGTTCTGCCATCTTGCATCATCGATGACTGCCTTATCACCAATATTCACAATACCTGTGGTCTGTGGTAGATCGTTTGGTAATGTATTATCAGTCGTGGAAAGAATAAGAATTCTACCGAAGGCATCAATATAGAATCCACCAAATTCACTACTGATAACAAATCTAGAATTACCAAGGCCACCACCAAGTGAACTGGACAATACAGTAACCTCTCCACTAGCATATCCTGATCCACCGCCACCACCTGATCCAGAAATTCCACCAGATCCTCCAGTAGCTCCATTACCACCTTGACCACCAAGGTTGAGTCCAGCACCTGATGTGTTACTGATCGTATATCCAGGTTTGAATCCTCTTATAATTCTAGAACTGGTGTTAATAGTAGTTCCATCGATATTCACAAAATTGATCTTATCGGAACTGTTGTCACTACAAGGAGATACACCCTGATCAGTCCAATACTCACCCTTAGTACAACTAATGGTTCTACCACCGAGGGGTGCAGTCTCTACCGAATCACCAGGATATAGTGTAAGTCCAGAATTCTGATATCGAGAACCATAAGAACCACTCAGTGACAGTGTATCAACTTTTTCTCCACCTGCTCCACCTTGTCTACCTTCACCAGTTTCACCTGGATTACTGACACCACCACCATCTCCACCATCTCCAGTTTGTCCGGCATCACCACCTGAACCCACAACAGCGATAAGGTTTGACCCACGATACAGGAACAAAGCAGAGTTGTTTGAGATACCAATCAATGTATATTCAACATCTCTTGTTGGTGTAATTTGAATTCTAGATTGTCCACCATTACCAGCATCATAAAATCCAATACTATTATTATTATCTGATCCCTTCGCTCCATACATGTCTAAAGTCAGAGTGACCTCTTCCTCTGGACAGTGGAACTGAATGATAGAATAATCTGGTCCAAAGAGATTACTGTCAATAGTAAATGTATTGGTAGTTTCAAGGTTAATAGTTTGTGTCTTATATTGATTATCAAACGTATATGCTTCAAGTTTGACGATAGGTCTCAAATCAACAACTTCATATGATACAGGATTTGATTCAAGTTTGCCGTCTTCGTTCTGAACATTATCTGCACTTAACACACATCTCACAACACCACCAAAGTTGGAGTCTTGGGTATTGAGTGTCAATGTGGGAGTGTTGACACCTGATGCCGTGATTGTTGCTGCTTTGACGACTGATACTCTGTCAATCTTAAATGATCCATTATGTCCAGGAGTTCCACCACCTGCTGAGTTATCACGCGAGAATTCTCCACTCCCGATGAATTGGGAGGATAAGAAACCTGATCCACCGCCACCGGCACCATCAGCACAACATCCACCTACATATTGACCGCCTCCACCACCGTAGTATCCACCACCGCCACCTGCGGCACCTGTTCCACCTCGGAGTGCAGCACCATCTTGTCCAGCAGAACCATCTGCACCACCGCGGGCACCACCAGCTGATTGTGTTCCACCGTATCCTCCTCTACCAGCTCTAGAAGCAGATGATCCTTCTAAACCACCTCCATTACCACCAGAGGCAGGGTCATTAGCACCACCACCGCCACCACCAGCGATCAACATTGCAGTGTCGTGGTCAACCCTGTCGTAGAAAAGACCAGTGTATCCACCTCCACCGCCTCCTCTGCCGTGACCTCCGCCACCATTACCACCACCAGGAAGACCACCACGACCAGCATTTACACCACCTTCACCTACTTGTAGATAGTATGTCGTATCACTGTAAAAAGTTGTGATACCTTGTGCACCACCACCATATCCGCCTGCAACACTTCTGACATTCGAGTATCCACCGCCACCACCGACCGCATATACACGAGTTGTAATGTCAGCATTAGAATTGATGGTGTATGTTCTACCAGCCACAAAATTACTGAAAGTGGATAGTTGTAAGAAATCAATCGTGAAATCATCACCCTTATCACTCGTGATACTCAGAATTGCAGTCTCAGCCTCTGTGGTTTCTGCCACAGTTTGTGATCCATTCAATAAATCTTTACCATCAATCTGCCATTGATAATTGAGTGTTTCACCGTTGTCTGGTGAAATTTCTGCATCAATACCAAAAGTTCCATCAATACCAGTACCAATAATCAGATCAGAAGGTTGATTGATGATGTTAATCTCAGGGAAAGCTGTGAGTGTGGCACCATCAGATCGTAATAGATCATTACTCGCATTCGCTTCTCCTGTTGCAGGAATATAATCTGCAACAACCGATACTATCTTTCCACTATCATCAAAAGGAATATTAGTAAATGTACAAGTCGTAATATTACCTGAGCTCTCAATATTTGCATTACTGGTAGGATCTATAGCAGTGTCAAATATCTCGGCATCACCGAGGTACCAGTGAAATTCATATGACCCTTCTACGATATCACCAGAGTCTGGTGGGTAGGAAGATGTGACAATACCTGTAAATGTTGCAAACCCTGTAAGAGTTTCGGATGCATCTACAGGATTCAGTGACCAGTCCAGAAGAGGTCCATTCAACTTAAGTGTTGTTGGGATGGACCTGTAGAAATTCAACCCGATCATGAGAAGTTCTGTCCTCCGATTACTCCGAACAATGATGCTCCACCATCAAATGTCATGAACGAATAGATGTCAGTCTTAGCTGCAACTGGTGTCACGATAGGTAACACACCTCCAGGCCAATACACAGGAATTTGTGAACCACCACTTGTCCTAAATGTATCTATACCAACTCCATAAGCGGTAGATCCCTGAAGAATCTTGAGTGTAAAGGCCGTGGTTGAGTTGGCCTTAGCTCCAATGAGAGTAAAGGAAGTAATATTCTCACTTGTGGTCAGAAGGAAGGTCTGAGCCTCAGACAAGTTCAGTGTGACAACACCAGAATCACTAGTGACGTTCTTAGCGATCTCATGATATGACTTGAATCTTGCGTCACCATCAACGTCCAGTGCTGCTCTAGCTGCCGTGGTTCCAATACCAACACCAACAAACTCAGCGTTTTCTGGTGTGGAGAGAATAGTTCCTCCAACACCAACACTCAATTGTTGTACAGAACCAAGACCTACATTCAGATTACCAGAGTTTGTGACAGTGATATTCTCAACTGTCAATGTTACACCAGTTCCAACAATTACATCACCAGTCAGATTAGTTGTTCCTTCAAACAAGGCGTCACCAACAACCTGAAGTGAAGTACTTGCCGTACCTGCCACCTTGAGTTGTGCGTCAACACCGATAGATGTACCAATACCAACACGGAAGTCGGGTTCATCCTTGGTGTAAACAAACTCCTCTGTGGGGTCCTTAGTCCAGATACTATCCAGGTTCGTCAGTTGAGAACCATCACCCTCAAATGAACCTCTGATGTTGCCACCGAAGACATGAAGTTTGAAACCATTAGCCGTGGTTCCGATACCAACACCACCAGTTCCGTCGATCGATACCTGAGTAGAACCAGAACCGACCAAGACGGTCATCTCATCAAGGGCGTCAGTTGCAATACCGACCTTATCAAACAGTACACTCTCACCATACTCATCGAGTGATACAGCACCGAAGGTATGCCAGTTGTTGTCTGTGGTGTATGTCCAACCAAGAATACCACCAGGTGTTGGGTTGGCGTTATAGACAACGTCACCAGGGTTACCAGCGTTGGAGGGTGTCGAGATACCAACAGTATACTTTCTAGAGATAGTAGCGTCACCTTGGAGGAAGAGACTTACAGCCTCCATACCCTCATCAGATGTAGATGTGACCTTCTTGTTCAGAACCAGAGGACCATCAAACTCCGATACGAAGTTGTTGTTTGTACCACCACTGACCTTAATAGAACCTGTGATGTCAGCTGCCGATGTCTCGACGATGTCAACACTAGTGTCTCTATCAACAGATCTTACATCCTCACCAGTGACTGTTGGTACAGGTGTATTATAGATGTCAGCCTTACCAGTGGTAGAGGACAGTCTTCTGTTACCAACGAAGTAGTCACCCTTATCGTTCATACCAGTGTAGACACTCAGACCACCATCAGAA
>Ga0209645_1001777_pt1 | contig 10594 bp, 11 predicted proteins | sample ETNvirenome_6_30_FD_184070 | JGI IMG/M metagenome (GOLD analysis project Ga0209645, IMG submission 184070) | Marine viral communities from the Pacific Ocean - ETNP_6_30 (SPAdes) (version 2) | ecosystem: Environmental > Aquatic > Marine > Oceanic | place: Pacific Ocean | collected 2013-06-19
TACGAACGTTTTAACCATTTCAAAGTCTGTATCTATTTCTAAAATCTCTTTAAACAAAGCTCTAAGCTTTGCTTCCTTTAAAAGTAAAATAAAAATGTTAGGTACATTAATTTTTTTATTATTAATAATAGAAACAAAAGAACAGAAGCTCATAAAGGCATGCCCCACTTCTTTCGATCTAGCAAATTCTATCGGGTTGAAGGAATCTTGTTTCATTTCATGCTAATGCTACAGGTTTAAAGAGTTTTGAAAACTTGAGAAACGTTTCAGTAATCTTTCCACCTGCAGAATCAGTATGCCCACCGCCTTCACATAACTTTAAAGCTAATTTACAAAGATTAGTACTGTCACCTTTACGTTTTCTAAAGCTGACATTTTTAGATTTGGGATTAACTACGAATGCAATGTCGCATTTATATTTTTTAAGTAACCCGGATGCTATTTCATTAATATTATGGTCACATACGAGTGAAATTAGTCTTTTTTCCTTCCCATCAATCTTTGTTTCGTAGATAAAGCTGTCATCAGTTTTTAAAGCATTGATAACCTTCTTTGTAGCAATGGCTATCATGTTTTTCTGAAATAAACTAAATTCTTGAAACCCTTCTCCAAACTCTTCTATAAACTTACCGACCCTGTCACCGGTATACCCCCATAAGACCTGGTTTAACCCAATACTTTCTCTGTGAGCTAGTTTATAACAGTCATAATCGTCTATTAATTCTATTAATTTTGCTTTATTTTTGTTTAATTTAGTTGCGCTATTAGGAATTTCGTTAATTAAGTGTTTTAAAGTTAATTTTGTTGTTGATGTATAATTGCTGTCTAATATAAGTGTTGCTTTGCTATAATCGTCATAATTGTCTTTACCATTATGGTGATCAATAACAGTAATATTTTTATAATTAAGTATATCACAATGTTCACTAACGTTCAAATCACATATAAACACGTTATCATAGTCAGAAAGCTTGTTGTTAGTTAAGAAACTAAGAAAATCTTCTCTAAAGTTTCTATAAGTAGTTGTTTTATAGCTAATATCGTTATCGACCAGCCACTTAACAACCAATAAACTACCAACACCATCTAAATCTGAATCAGTGAATATGTAATTCTTACCGTTCATTTAGATTAATTATGGTATTCTTTATGATTATCAAGTATTAACTAAGTCTTGAATGGATCCTAGTACATCTGCAGCTGCATTACCCATATCTTGATCAGCTCCATCAGTAATAGTTAAAGTCGGGTAATGTATACTCATTTCAGTTGCTCCATGATTAGGACCGAAACGGTTCTTCATAACACCCAACCGTATTTGGTCTAATCCTCTGTCTTCTTCATTTTGAAAGATAGAAAATATTGCATCTGCCGTCATGGCTAACCCCATACTTTCACCAATCGTATCTAAACCTGGATTATCAGTATCATAACCAGTTCTATTTAACTGAGTAGCAGTAATAATAGGACAATTATGGGTATATGACAAAGCTCTTACTTGTTCGGTAGCATACTTAACTCTTTCATAACTATTATTACCTATAGGCGAATGCATAAGGTTAATATAGTCAAGAACCAATGCATCAATCTTAATACCTTTCTGTTCTATCTTCTTAATGAACGCACCTAGTTGTGATGCTGTAATAGTACTAGGTGGAAACTCTTTAATTAAAAGTTTACCTTTAGGGTTACTAGTAATGTGTTCATCAAGCTTGGATCTTAACGTCGGTATCTCATGTCTTAAATTATTAATTTCAATACCAGTTAGGTTGCCTGCCAATCTCTTAGCATACATTAGCTCACTCATTTCAAGAGACACGACTAATACAGTTTTACCTTGTTTAGCCATGTTAACTGCTATGTTACCAAGAAAAATAGACTTACCCACATTAGTTTCACCTGCAAACACATAAATTGATCTACCGTTTTCTAAGAACCCACCATCTAACATTTCATCTACCCATGCCCAACCAGATGGTACCGTTGGTTCTTCGATTTGTAAGTTATCAATTAACTTCTGATGATCAACCAACAAGTCAAAACCTATGTCTACCGATAAGTTAATAGAACAACATTCGTTAAACCTTTCAAAAATAACAGTAGGATCAACTTGACCTTTACTTACATCATCAGCAACTTCTAACATTGTATGATATACTGCTTTTTCTTTAAGAAAACGTTCTGTACATTGATACAACTCATCATGGTTAAATGTTTTATCGAGTTGATCAATTTTAACTAACGTTTCTTTAAGTGAAGTTTTTAGTTCAGGTGTGGTACAATAACTTGCTATCTCGGTTGCAGTAGGGATTGCTTGTCTTTTATAGAAAAAAGCTTTAGCAATAGTTATCACATCTTTGAAGTTTTTATTTTCAAAGAAACGAGGTTGCATAAAGTCAATAATCGACCCCAAATAACGAGGGTCAGTAAGACTCTTGTACATTACTATATTCTCGTAGTAATCTAAATCTAAAGCTTTTTCTGACATCTATTTCAGTATAATTTAAGACTTTGCATCTTCAACTTGCTTGCTAATCCAAGCATATGTATTAATAATACCATCAAGTAAAGGATAGTTAGGTGTCCAATTAAGTGCTTTACTAATTAATTTGTTATCACTGTTTCTACCCCTTACACCTGTCGGCCCGTCAATATAGTTACGAACTAATTTTTTACCCGCAACCGATTCTGCTGTTTCGATTAACTGATTAATAGTAACCATTTCGTCAGATCCAAGATTTACTGGGTCAGAAAAGTCTGAATCCATTAAACGTCTAATTCCGTCTACACATTCATCAACATATAAAAATGAACGTGTTTGATTACCGTCGCCCCATACGTCAATACTACCACCATCTTGGGTTTCAGCTACCTTTCTACAAATTGCTGCTGGTGCTTTTTCTCTACCACCAGTCCACGTACCTTCTGGGCCGTAAATATTGTGAAATCTTGCTATTCTACAAGGAATACCATAATTTCGTTGATATGCAAGATATAACCTTTCGGAGAATAACTTCTCCCAACCGTATTCACTGTCTGGGTTAGCAGGGTATGCAGAGGATTCTTCACAATTCGGGTTATCTGGGTCTAACTGGTTATGTTCAGGGTACATACATGCAGAACTACTATAAAAGATCTTAGTTACCTTTTCTTCATAAGGATGTACTCTTGAATCGTTATACCACGGTAATTTAACAAACTGATTTAAGGTGTTAACTGAATTGAGAATGTTAAGATTAATAGTAGCTGAGTTTCTCATAACATTTGCATCATGATCACCTGTAAAGATGTAACCAGCACCACCCATATCAGCAGCTAGCTGGTAAATTTCGTCAAATTGTTCTTGATATTGGATAGGAACAGAACCAAAATAACTACCTGTCTTTGTAATCCTATCAACGAAATCTTGTCTAGTTAAATCACCGGTAATAAATTCATCTGCTTCCGTTTCACTAAACTCTGGGTACTTAAGATCAACACCTCTTACCCAATAACCATCCTTTTTAAGCCTTTTAACTAAGTGGCTACCAATAAAACCACCGGCGCCACAAACTAATGCTGTCTTCATGTAACTATGATAATAACCTCTTGTTAGATATCAACTGAATACAGCAAAAGGGTTATTACCACCAAACTTTACATATTCTAAAAACCCAGATCTAGGATAATATTTGTATACATAACCATCTAATGCAGGTTTACTTGTATCAAATTGAACAGATGAAAACGATTCACCTCCAACAAATAAAGTACTACCGTTTTTAGTTAAATGTAAATTACCATTTTTATCATCCCACACCCAACAAGTATGCGTTCCTTTAAATGCACTAAAAGTCTCTTCTAATAGTTCTTTATCATTCAAACCCAAAGGACTTAAGTCTAACTCTTCCATATATGCAGGTATATACGATGTATCTATCTCTTTAGTATCACTAGCTTCTGTAACTTGTTTATAGTTACTAATAACACCGTTATGAGCTACATGCCATCTACCATAATTAAACGGGTGCGATGTCTTTTCTGTATACTTCCTTACTGAACTAGTAGGAGCTTGATGATGCCCCAGATAGTAGTCCCAATTTTCTAGATATAGATTTTCAATATCAAATAACTTACTTTTAAATGTATTGATCTTACCGTTCTTTATACCACTAAACGTAGCAGCATAACCACCACGGTCTTTATTCAGATCATAAAGACTAATAAATTTTTCTCTACTTGTAGTTCCAAATATTGCACACATCTGTTTATATTATAGCTAATCTAATAAATAATTCAAATGAAAGATAAAGATTCTCAAAACCTTTTCGAATCTTACCAAGAAGCTTATTCCTTAGAAGAAGGTAGGAAGAAACAATATGCGGAAAGAGAAAGAAAAACAGTAATTGACCCTGATACAGGAGAAGAACGTAAAGAAAGTTACTATGAAATGATGATGAGAATCAAAGGTATCCGCGGTGGTGCCGGTGCACGTAGTAGAGGAACAAGATATAAGAAAGCTAAACAAGGTAAAGTAAAAATAAAAGGAAGAAAGTTTAAACCTGGTGATAAGGCTTATGAGGTTCCTTTAAAAGGTGTACAAAAAGACATTATTAATTATGTAGAAAACAGTGCCGAAGATGCAAATGATATTATTAACTTTGCATCTGAATATGTAGATAAGTCTCTTGCTAAAAAGGTAGTTGAAGATATGATTATGCAAGGTCTTTTAGATGAAGTATTTGGAGACGAAGAAACCCAACCAGAGGTCGATCCCGATAAAATGGGTGACATGGAAGGGCTTGAAATGTATGATCGTCAAGATGCAGAAGCTTCAGAATTTGAAGACGATCACGAAGATTATTAACCTAATCCTCTAGTACCACCCATTCCTAAAAACGGGTCATCCGGATATGGCTTACAATTATTTTCTTCCCAAAATGAAGTTAAATCTTGCTTGTATGGTTGAGGGTCAATGTAACCTGCATCAGCAAAACCTTTAATACGTAAGCTACTACTTGGGGTTGTTGCATCTGCAATTTCATCACCACTATAACACGTGTATGTGTTCGCTAATGAAACATTATTATTAGCACAATATTCTACAATAGCCTTTTTATCATATGTAAGAAGCGGTGTCATCAAAGCAATTTCATTTTTACGGTTAAGTGAAATTAGATCTTGATAACGCGATTTAAATTCAGGGCTTGCATCCCAGTAACCAGCTAAACTATCAACTTCTGTTGCACCATAAACCACTTGCCCTGCACCTACTGCTTCTGCATACGAACATGCAATAGACAAAAATAGTTGGTTCCTAAAAGGAACATAACTTACCGGTTGAGCTTCACCAACCATATCTTTTACATCAGGGTTATCTATATTGTCATTAGTTAATGAACTTGTAGGTGCAAGCTCTTTTAAGAAACTAACATCAATCACCTTATGAAAAATTTGCGTGTCTTCAAATGAATGGTTAAAACCTAAAATTGTTGCATGTTCGATTTGTGTTTTTGCGCATTCAATCTCCCGTTTATGTCGTTGCCCGTAATCAAACGTTAAAGCATAGACATCGTTTGTACTAAATTGTGTCATTCGTAACATAGCAGCACTATCCATGCCGCCACTAAAAATGACTACTGCTTTTCTTCTATTATCACTCATATTACCAATACTTTCCGTAGTAGAAATCTTCGATAATTATAAAGTCCATCTCTGAGGTTTCAAGTACTTTCATTGCATCAGAAATAGTATTCAATATCGGTTTACCGGCAATATTAAAAGATGTGTTTAGTAAAACACCATGACCTGCAGCTTTTTCAAACTCACCAAGAAGGTCATACAACCAAGGATTTTGTTCTCTAGTAACAGTTTGAAGTCTTGCTGTACCGTCTACATGTGTAATAGAACTTAGTTCCTTTTGCCATTCTTCTCGAACCCTTGGACAGTACAACATATGTTTGGTTTCACCTTCCCATTCAAAATATTTTGAAGCATTTTCAAGTCTACATACAGGAGCAAACGGTCTATACCATTCACGATGTTTGACTTTATGGTTCAAAATATCTTTCATTTCAGGAAATGCGGGGTTGCAAATAATAGACCTATTACCTAAGGCTCTAGGTCCGTGTTCGCAACGTCCTCTTGCAACCCCGAAAATTTTACCTTGCATCAAGTAATGAGTAATAGCACTAAAGTCCACGGGTTTAGCACTGTTACTTTCAATCCATGCAGGGTAACAATTTTTATCCATCAGCTCCGTACCACCATATGTAATATCAATAGGTGTTTCGGGTTTATTGAACCCAGCAAGCAAACCAAGAGCGATACCACAATCATTTGTGTTAGGTGCTACAAAGCTCGGCCTATCTGGAAACATTTCCCTAATTTTGGTAGCAAGTAAAATATTAAGACCACACCCCCCTGTAATAATAATTGGATAGTCTTTATATTTTTCGATATACGGCATTGCTACTTCAAAAAATACATCTTCAAAAGCTTGCTGAGAAGTTGCTGCCACGTCCCAACTCACTTCTTTATCTAATCTGTTATTTTCATCAAAAACTAAATTACATTTTCTACCAATAATTTCGTTTAATTTTTGAATATAATTTTCACCATCAGGTTTTGAATAATAAAACTCTTTAAATGCATTTAGCCATTCATGTCGAACTTTTCCAAAACCACATAAGCCCATAATTTTACCACTATAGACTAAGTTACCGTCTGAAATCCATTCCTGTTTAATATCAGGGCAAAAATGTGCAAAACACATATAAGGGAACCCAAAGTCATAATCATAATCATGTCTATCAGCTGGGTTAGTTTTATCTAGGTACGACACCCCTTCTTTTCTATCAGCAGTAAAGATGTTAAAAAAGCCATCATTACCACCACCATCAAAGCTAAAAATAATCGCTTTATTAAAGTCGGACTGATAAAATGAACCACTAGCGTGTGCATGGTGATGCCAACCTTCATATAAATTTTTAGCAGGGATGTAATCTTTATAACTATATGTTATATCATCATGTACACACTCAGTGTTAATATGAATAAGATTATCAAACGGTGGTGTATAACCTAGTTCCTTTTCAATATATTCTAATACCGCGTATACTGCTTCTTCTCTATAGCGTAATGGCTTATATTGAGCAAGACCAATATTCTTAATATTAAAAAATCTTTCAAATTCAAGTACGTAGTACTCACCGTTATCTTCTAGAGCTATAGCCCCATTGTGCGAACCGTAGATAGCAATGTTTGCCATGATCTTATTTACCGTAACTATAGACGGATTTCAACTTTTTATCTAATTCAGGAATAATAAAATTTTCCCAAAGATCTACATCTTTTCTCCAATTTTTATAATAGCCTATTTTGTCTCCTACCTTACGTTTACCGTCCTCACTCTCGATACCAATTTGAAAGGTACTACCGGTCTGCGTTAATATCCCATGATTAACAGCCATGTCTTTCAAGCCGCTATACTTATCTAAACCAGTTTTAAAGTTAAGATAAATCTCTGCTTGCAAATAAGGGGGTACAAAACGATTTTTAGTAGTTAAAAAACGTAATGTGCTACCAGAATAATTACGGGCTTCAGCAATCATTTCATCATTATCGTTAGATGCATCTTGACGTTCCTTTTTATTAGCAAGTTGCACTAACACACTAGCCATATACTGAGGACCACTACCACCGGCAGCAGTCTTAACTAACGTAGGCATTAATGCAGAAGGGTCGTCATAAGTATGATTACTAAACAAGATAGTAGTTCCTGATAGACCAGCCTTATAAGTTAGAATTCTCATCATAGACTTTAACTGTTTAGCTCTTAGACCCATATCCATTGCACTCTTATCTTTAGCAGCATCATCTACCTCTTTTTGTGATGCTAAGTTACCTAAAGAGTCGATAGAAATAATAAACTTACCTTGTAACCCTTTTTCAACAATACTATCAAGCAAAGCTACTACTTGATTACGACATTGCTCCACTGTATATACGGGTACGTATTTGGTTTTAGTAGCGTCAAGACCAACACCTTCTGTACTTTCTTTATCAACAGCAAACTCAGTATCAAAAATAACTGGATGAATACCTTGCTTTTGAGCGTTACCTAAAATTTTATTAATAATGTAAGTCTTACCTGATTGAGACGGTCCGGCGAAACCAATTAACCTACCCTTTGGAACACCACCACCAACACACCTACCACCAATAATAGCATTTAACGCATAACAACCTGTATCATACCAGGTATCGACATTTGATAGTGCGTTTTCACTAAGGTAAGTAGCTTCAGGGTTTAATTTATCTAAACTTGAAAATACATCTGCGATCTGATCTTTAGCCATGTACTTATTATAGATATAAGTCAGAAGTAATCAAGACACAAAAAAAGCGCCCTAGGGCGCTTAGTTTATATGATTACCATCTACTTAGATGATATCTTTTTTAGCTCTTTATGCATCTCGAAGAGAACGAGCATTAGTTCTGCGTAGATACGTACAATGATTGGTCCTAGTACAGCTGTACCAATTCCAGTGAAAAACTCAGCTGTAAATGCAGTAAACAAACCAACGAGAACCGCTAACACCATTCCGATGTAAGATAAAATCTTAAGAACACCGGGAGTAATCATATACTCATAATTTAAGAATGCTTTCATAAGGATATTATATGATATAACTCCAAGTTATCAACACATAAAAAAAGCGCCCCGAAGGGCGCTTAAAAATCGTAAAACTTAATCGTCAAACAATTTTACCACTTCGGGCTCACCTTGATCTGTTTGTTGGTCGTCCGGTGCGGCAAAATTATCAACAATCGTCGCATACTGATTTTTTAGCTTGTCGTCCAGATGTTCAGCACAATCACTATCGGTAATAGCAGACTTGTTAAAGGTCCACTTAGTACCCTTTTCACGTCCCTCCATTGTCAAAAATTCCCTAAAAAACATAGGAACTGTTTGAACTTGAAGTTGACCTTGTTCATTTGGTTGAACAAAAATTGTACAAGGGTTTTTAAGCACTAGTGTAGTGTCTGTTTCACTATCTAGTGCACCGATAACCGTACGACCTACCTGATCGACAAATATTTTTAGTGTTACATCCGACATATCAATATATTAACTTCTATCCTTTAATAGTCAACTCACCAATACCAAATCCAGGCATACCGTCTTTTACAAAATCATGTCCTAAAGATGGTTTATTTAGAACTATATTTTTTAAAATTGCTTCATGATAATAAGGCATAATATTTTCTCTTTTATAAATGTCGCACTTACTAACTAACTCAAGATATTCGAAATATTCTTCCGATGTACGTTTAGTTCCTAAATTAAACCCCTCGTAATTTTTTCCATTAACTAAATTTCTATTTTTTAACATTCCTAATCTGTTAACAGAAAGAAAATTTTTATTTTCTTCTTTAAATTTATATCTCCATTCTTCTGAATCTTTTAATTGACTCATATCAAAATAATAGTCATCAATTTTAATTTCATAATTCTTATATTTGTGCCACATGTACGGTTTTACAGGTGTGTAAAAATCGTAACCACTGGTCCAAGAACGTATAGCAATATTTTGTTCGTCACCCATATAAAATAGATCGGGGTCATATTTTATTTCTTTATTCCAATTACCTTCAGTGAATAAAAAATGTAAAGAAAGCCACGCAGTAGGTATAAATTCATCTTTAGTGTCTTTATACATTAATGAATTGTTTATTTCTTCAGCACGTCTTAAAGTATCGCAGAAAGTAGAAAAAATTACCATTATAAAACACGGGTCTATAAAAAGTAAATCTTTTCCAGAAACCATAACACTATTATCGTCTAATAAAAAATCGAATAATTCTGGGGGAAATCCATTTTCTTCAAAGTTAGGAATATACATAGGAAGATAATTTGTTAAAATAGGTTTAGAACTTTGATTTTTAAGTTTTTTAATTTGATTGATACATTTATCATCCCAGTCTTTAGAAAATCTCATGTGAGAATCTAACCATAAAGTATAATCTTCATTGTCATAAAAATTTTGTATTTTATTTCTTACCCAACCTGTACCTTTTGAACTTTCAAATTTAGAATCAATAAAAGTAATATTTCTATAACTATAAAATTTTTCGTTAATACCATAAGAGTCGTTTTGATTATAAACAACCACATTTAATTTTTCCGGTCTTTTAGCATTATTGAATAAGCTATTTAAAGTAGGGGAAAGTTCTTGATCATTAAAGCTAGGTATACCAACAAAAATTTTATTCACTTATTAGTCCTTCTACAACATCCCAATTGCCGGGCTTGTTAAACCAAATTTTTAATTCAGAAACTGAATTAAACTTTTTATAACCACAACTTGATACACCTTGAGCATATTTGATGTAATCATCTATTGTACGTTCTTCCCCTAACCCATATTCATCATCTTTTTTACCATCGAATAAATCCATATTTTTTAGTATACCAAATTCATCTTTACTAGTCCAGTCAGGGTCGTATTCTGCCCATGTTTGAGGTCTGTTTATAACATCATCTCTTTTATACCAATGGCTCATAACTATCTTAGTAGGTGAAACTATATCATACCCATGGGTATAAGAT
>Ga0209645_1001778_pt1 | contig 10593 bp, 16 predicted proteins | sample ETNvirenome_6_30_FD_184070 | JGI IMG/M metagenome (GOLD analysis project Ga0209645, IMG submission 184070) | Marine viral communities from the Pacific Ocean - ETNP_6_30 (SPAdes) (version 2) | ecosystem: Environmental > Aquatic > Marine > Oceanic | place: Pacific Ocean | collected 2013-06-19
ACGTGCGACCTTTGCAGGCAACCTGATCGGCAACGAATCACAGGTCACAATTGATAAGCATAACTTTAGGATGCTTGCGATGTTGTCACAGGACAAAGATTTTCTTAATCAAAAATCTACAGAAATAGGACAGTCAGATGAAGGTGCGCCGCCGCCAACATTTGTAAAACAACTGAAGAAAAAAGGTGTGGAAATAGATTCGTTTAACAAAGGAGGGAAAACCTTTTACAGGATGAACCCGAAGGCGGAAGTAGAAAAAGGGAATATAAGCATGAACTTTGCGGCAAAGCACCCGATTTTCTGGCGCGAGGCACCTAAAGAAAACGAATATGCAGCCTACGAAAAGTTTCAGCAGGATATAGCCGCAGAAATGGGGATGACGCCTGCAGAATTTCAAGAGGCGACGTGGTTAGGCGCAGGCGGGATGACAGGTCTTGAATCGCCGCCGGAGACAGCAATTGAGACAATACAGAAGCGGGTTAAGTACACAGCAGAACAGCTGGGGATGGACCCGAATGTTGTGTTAAAGCAGTACATACGCGGCGAGATCCCGCTGGCGCAGATGCAGACAATGCAACAGCAATATGGTGGACTAATTTCATAAGGAGCAACATGCCATACGTAAACGGTAAGAAATATTCATACACTCCAGCAGGCAAAAAAGCCGCTGCAAAAGCACGTAAAAAAAAGAAGAATAAGTGAAGTCTCTAAAACAGAGATCTCACCAAATCGGGTATGCTCTCAACTCACCTGTCAGCGTACCCTTCTGCCCCGAATGTCACAGCTACCCGTGCAGCTGCGACGATAACATTGTTACTTACCTTTTAGGCTCAACCAGAGCGCACAGAGAGTACGAAGACAACTGGCCTACCCTCAGATACCTAGACAACCAAACAGAAAATTAGCACACAGCCGTCTGATAATCTTTTAAGCATGATGCCTATGAGATTAGTACCGCGCAAAGTGTGGCAACACAGGAAGAAGTAGATCGAGGGCGAGAAGCCCAGCTGCTGCTTTCTAATCCTACCTACCAAAAAGCGTGGGATGACTTGCGTGCAGACATCGTTAGTCAGTGGATCGATTCACAGTATCCGCAGCACGAGCTGCGTGATCAGTGTCATGTCGCCATCAACCTGCTGGACAAACTGCAGGAAAAGTTTGGCGAGTACATCAACGCGGGAACAATCGCATCAGACATTTTCGATAAATCTAGAAGGAAGGTGTTATGAGTGAACAAACCGCGCAAGCGGAATCACTGACGCCAGAGCAACAGTTTCTTAACGTCATCGAAGGACGGCGTGAGGAAACCAGTGTAGCAGCTGAAGATGCTTCTGAAGAGGTCAGTGAAACCGAAGAAGCAACTGAAGAAGCGCAACCTGAAGAAGCAGAACAGGCAGAACCGTCTGAAGAAGCAGAAGAGGTCGCAGCCGACTCAGCAGAAGAAGAGCCAGTTGAAGACGCAGTTACTTACCGACTCCCGATGGGAGAAAACGGTGAGGACATTGAGGTCGATGCTGGAGAGATTAAAAACTTCGTTTTACGACAGGCTGACTACACAAAAAAGACGCAGCAACTAGCAGAGCAAAGAAAGCAGCTGGCTGAAGAACGGAACTCGATAAGAGCAGTCCAAAAGCTTGCGGATGATTTGCAAAAGCAGTTTCAAGCTGCCCGCAAAACGAATGATCTGGAGCCGTCAAAAGAGTATTGGGATCAGCTCAAGCTGAACAACCCGACTCAGTATTTGATTGAGCGACAGGAATTTCAGGAGCGGCGACAGGAGCGGGCCGTTAACGAGAGGAAGTTGCTTCATTTGAGGAATCAGATGGAACAGCAACGTCACCTTGAGTATCAGGAGCAGCTCAATAACGAGCAGCAACGTCTGATGACGATGATACCTGAGTGGGCGGAAAATGAAGAGCTTGCGACTAAAGAGAAGGCAGCTCTGAGGCTTTACGGAGTCGAACAGGGCTACAGCGAAAACGAACTTGAAGAAGTGGTTGATTCGCGTGCCATCTCGATACTTCGCAAAAGCTACCTCTGGGACCAGCTTCAAGCTAAACGCGGGTCACTAAAAAAGAAGGCGTTGGAGATGCCAGCCTCTTCTGGATCTGCCCAACAAATCGGGCAACCCCGCAAACATTCGGAACTGACAAAAGCAAAGCAGCGGCTTGCTCAGACTAATAAGCGGACTGATGCAGCGGCAGCTTTTCAGCAATTGCTAGACAGGAGGTAGAACATGGCAATTTCAGTAAACGCGGCTCATGTCGCGGAATCTTATGACAGTGGAAACATTAAGGAAGATGTTTCGGACATTATTTTTAATATTGATCCATCAGATACGCCCGTATTGTCGAATGCTGGCAGACGTGATGTTTCAAACACCACCTTTGAGTGGAATACAGAATCGCTCCCATCAAGTGGCTCAACCAATGAGAAGAATGAAGGAGCGGATTTCGCATCTGAGGCACCAGTGCAGGTCACTCGTAAGACAAACGTCACGCAGATCTCTAGCAGAAATGCGACGGTTTCTGGCACACAGATGGCTGTGGCTCAGTACGGCAAAAGCACCGCTGGGGAGATGGCCCATCAGATGGCCCTTATGGGGAAAGCCATTAAGCTTGATATCGAAAAAGCACTTGTTTCGCACAATAAGCAAGTTGCTGGGGCAGCTAATGGAGCGAGTGCAAGACGGTCACAATCGATTTCTCATCAGATTGCGCGAGGCAGCAATGTCAGTAAGAAAGCAAGTAACGGATCGACTGCACCGAATGCAGACACAAATGACTTCACCGAAGGGTCAGAAACAGAGTCTCTGACTGAGGCGTTGTTTTTGACAACTGCACAGACCATCTTTGAAAACGGTGGAAACATGAACTCAGTGGTGTGTTCGCCTGCCTTAAAGCGGGAGATCTCTGACTTTGTCGGACGAAGTGGCACACAGGTGATTGTTGACCCTGAGAAGGTGTCAAACAACATCACACTGATTGCATCAGACTTCGGTGACATCAGAGTCATGACCTCACGTAGTATGACCACTTTTGGTAACAGTGGTGCTGCCGGAACAGACTTGCTGTATCTCGATTGGGAGTATTGTAAAGTCGCATTCTTGCGGCCTTTCACCCGACAGCAGATTGCGAAGCAGGGTGACAGCGACTCAGAGCAGATCATCTGTGAATGGGGCGCACAGGTTTCTAATGCCGATGCCTGCGGTATCCGGCTGAACCTAACTAACTCCTACACCGCATAGTCTGTGTCTCAGGTAATTTATGACCATCGCGGGGATGTTGTCTCCGCGTTGGTTTCAGATCCCGATGGCAGAGTCGGTTGGATTAAGCGGATGAATCTGCGTCCTTTGAAAGAGGGGCTGCACTACATCCGCAATCATGTCACTCAAGACAAGAAAAAACCCTACCGTATCATCGCAGAGATGCCTGAGACAGTAGCAGATCAAGCCATTAAAGATGGCTGGCTAATGGACCCAAAAGCACTGCGGCAGTGGGTGAATGATCCTGCAAACCGCGCATTTAAATACACAGATGAGGTTTTCTGATGCTTGAAAATTTTATAAAAGAAGTCGATAAGATGCTTGACGGCAAGCCGCCTGATGTGTCGGTCATCAATAAATTTAAGCACACCGTTAGAGGGTCTGCTGGAGATTATATGGTGATGGCACAGATTGCTGCACGTGCAGTTGAGCGCAAAAAGAATGGTAAGTCATCTAAAAGCGAGTAGTGATGGATGGCTATATCAACCTACGCAGAGCTTCAGTCTGCGATTGGTTCTAACTGGCTGAATCGCAGTGATTTAAGCACACGTATCCCAGAATTCATCTCGCTTTGCGAGGCAGAGCTGGACCGTCGCCTGCGGACCTCTTCACAGATTAAGCGGGCGACAACTTCAGCATCTTCGCAGTTTGTCACACTGCCGGATGATTTCTTAGAGCTGCGCAACATTCAGCTTGATGTCAGTCCTGTCAAACGCCTGCAGTATGTCTCAATTGACTCTGCAGATGACATGCGTCGGCAGACTTACAGCACCAGCGCAGAGCCTGTATATTTCACGCTAGTCGGTAAGACGGTTGAGTTAGTACCGACACCTAGCACTGCAGTCACGCTGCAAATCTCTTACTTCCGTAACATTCCGAAGCTGGCGTCGAACAGCACCAACGACATCCTATCGCAGGCACCTGATGTTTACCTGTACGGGTCTTTGCGTCATGCAGAGCCTTACCTGATGAACGATGAACGGGTCGCAACGTGGTCTTCATTTTATGAACGCGCACTGCAGGATCTGCAACTGTCGGAAGACAGGCGGATGGAATATGAAGGCGTGATGTTGATGAAACCGAAAAACCGTCTTGATTACGGACAGTGGCGATGAGCTGGACTGAACAGTATGCAGATGGCGGAGTTTACGGCACAGGGTATTACCAGCAGCTGCCTTACGGAGTTGCACCTATGGTTGACCAAACCGTAAGTGCGGCAACCTACACAGGCATCACGCCGTCTGCTGCATCGTTTTCTGACACGTCTGTTTCTTCGTCAACTTACAGCACCATAACGCCTTCATCGAATACTTGGACAGAGCAGTAAAATGGCAAACACGTTTACAACAAATTACACGCTGACAAAAAGTGAAATTGGCGCAAATAATGACAATTGGGGGAATGACCTAAATACTGCACTTGATACAGTTGATACACAGATTGTCAGGAAACTAGATAAAGCAGACCTAGTAGACCAAACCTCACAAAACATCAGCTTTACAACATCAAACGAAATACAAAGCAGCACCACAAACCTGTTTCAGAATTATCGTGCAGGTGACAAGATCCGCATCTCCGGCGCATCAAGTGGTGGCAACAACGCGCTGCACACCATTAGTTCTAAGACAAACGGTCAGACATTAGTAGTTTCGACTTCTCTAACGCAAGAGTCGGCAGGCGCAACCGTCACCTACCGCTTAGTCCCACACATTGATGAAGTAGACATCGACGGCGGCACCATCAACGGCGCAACCATCGCAGAGTCTGATGTGACCGTCGGCAGTGGCAAAACCCTGAATGTAGCTGCAGGCACACTCACACTGGCAGCAGGTCAAATAGCGACAGCGGCACTTGCAGACGATGCGGTAAATGCCGCAAAGATAGCTGACGGTGCTGTCGGAACAGCGGCACTTGCTAACGATGGCGTCACCTACGCAAAGATGCAGAACACTACAACAGCAAACAGGGTGCTGGGTGCAGCATCTGCAGGCGAAGTCGGTGAGGTGCAGGTTGCAACAGCAATGATTGCAGACGATGCAGTCACATATGCAAAGATGCAACACACTGCAACAAATAACCGTGTGCTGGGTGCAGCAACGGCAGGCACCGTAGCAGAGGTGCAGGTTGCGACAGATATGGTTGCAGATGACGCAATCACGTATGCAAAGATGCAGGACACATCTGCTGGTAACGTGTTGTTAGGAACAAATGATGGCAGCAGTGCAGCAATCGAAGAGCTGACAAAGTCAGACGTGCTGTCGATGCTGAATGTCGCAGATGGCGCAAATGCTTACAGTTTACCGACAGCTGCCTCAAATACATTAGGCGGGGTAAAAGTCGGAAGCAGATTATCTATTAACACAGGGGTGCTTTCTGCAGATGTACAAACGGTAGGTACAGGACAGATTTCTAATGACGCAGTCACTTACGCAAAGATACAAAATGTTGCATCTGCAAATACTGTTTTAGGATCAACCTCTGCTGGAGGTGTGGTTTCAGAATTAAGTGGGGCAACAGTCACAGGCTTACTTAGCACGTTTTCAACTTCTGCAAAAGGAGTTGTGCCAGCAGCATCAGGTTCAGGCGACACTGATAAATTTCTGAAAGGTGACGGCAGTTGGGCTTTAGCAGGCGGGATGGCGTTGCTTTCAAAAACAACGGCAAACAACACAAGCGACACTTTAGTCCTAGATCTCTCTAGTTATTCTTATGACCACTACCGAATAACATTAAAAGGCATTATTCCAAGCAATGATGGTTACACCTTAGAGGCAGTTGTTGGTACAGGCGCATCAACTTATTCAAACTCAGCAAATGATTACTTATCAGCCATTCAATATAGCTATACAACAAATGGCTCATTACAGCAGGAACAAACTGCCGCAAGAAATGATTGTTTATTTGAAATTTTGCAAGTAAGCGGTGCAGCAAACACTTTAGGAGGTGCATACATAAACATAGATTTGTTTAATTTACACAGTAGTTCTAAAGCAACGACTATGCTTATGCACGCAACTAATTCTCATTTTGATTCGACGACTCTTGCACAGACATCTTGGTACAACGGTTCAAGTTCACGTGCTGCTGGTGTCGCAGAAAGTTATGTCAAATTTTGGTGGGACGGCTTTAACGCAAACACTATTAATTTTAAAGAAGGTGTTGTGTGTGTTTACGCAGTTTTAGACTAATAAAAAATGGCAGATTCTAACACAACCAAACTAAATCTTACTTTACCTGAAGTCGGTGTTTCCACCACTTGGGCAACTTCGCTTAATAACAATTTCACAACTTTAGATGAATCAGTCCTGTTAGATTCTACACAGAGTTTAACTAACAAGACTTTAACTGATTGTGATGCGACGACTCAGAGTGTTGGTAATAATTCGACGAAGGTGGCTACAACTGCATTTGTTACTGCTGCAGTTGCTTTGGAAAATACTCTCGCTGAAATGGATGATGTTGTTATTACTTCTTCTGGTGATAATGATGTTGTTGCTTACGATTCGACATCTCAAAAGTACATAAATCAAACAGCAGCAGAAGCAGGGCTGCAGCCGACTATCGCAGACGGCGATCTCACCATAGCAAAGACCAGCGGGTTACAGACAGCATTAAACGGCAAGCAAGCAACCATTACAGATGGTGATCTTACGATTGCTAGGACGAACGGGCTGCAAGCTGCGCTTGATGGTAAGCAAGCAACCATCGCAGATGGTGATTTAACCATCGCAAAAACAAACGGTTTGCAGGCAGCATTAGACGCAAAGCAGGCGTCAATCACATCTTCAGCACGTTTAAACGCAAATCTGATTCATGACGGCAGTGTTAGCAACACAGAGTTTGGGTATTTAGGCTCTGTTACTTCTGACCTGCAAACACAGTTAAACGGTAAGCAGGCAACCATTGCAGATGGCGATTTAACAATTGCAAAAACTAACGGCTTGCAGAGTGCTTTAGATGGGAAGCAAGCAACTATTAGTTCGTCTGCAAGAATTAATGCAGATTTAATTCATGATGGGACAATTTCAAATACAGAGTTTGGACACTTGAACGGAGTTACTTCTAACATCCAAACACAAATTAATAACTTGGGCGGCGGAGTGACTGAAGCAGATGTGGTCGCTCTTTCAATAGCGTTAGGATAATGGCGAATACTTTTAAAGTTGTCACAAAAAGCGGGGTGTCTGCAACAAGCGGATCACCTACAACAATTTATACTGCACCTAGTTCACCCTCAACAACGTCTATCGTTCTCGCTTTATTGATTGCAAATAAGCACACAACGTCAATTAAAGCGACAGTGCAGATCGAGTCAGACACAGCCTCTGGCACTACGGGAGGGGGAGCAAATAACGCTACGGTAAACGTCATAAAAGATGTTTCAATAGAAGAAGAAACCAGCCTAGAGATAATGAGTGGTCAGAAATATGTTTTAATGCCTACAGACGTTCTAAAGGTTTATGCGGACAACGCAAATTTAGACGTTACATTTAGCTATATGGAGATTACTGCATAATGCCATTTATCGGGAAACAATCCACATCTAATTCTCAGATCACAAATTACACCACTACTGTTGGTTCAGGTGGTCAGACTAACTTTACAGTAGTGATTGAAGGTGGTGACGAAACACACGTTTATCTGAATGGTGTTTTGCTTAAAGAAACAACCGATTACACCGTCACCTCTACACAAGTGAGTTTGGTTAGTCCTGCAGTAGAAAACGATATTGTTGAGATTAAAGTATTTAGAAGTTTTGCTTTAGTTGATGCAGTAAAAGCAACGGGTGGAACCTTTTCTGGGAATGTAACTATTGAAGGTACTGATCCGGGTGTTGGGAATGCTTTGCTAGAAGCTAAACTTACGAGTAATTCTAATCATCCTTGCGCTCAGTTAATTAATGAAAATACTGGAGGAAATGTTGATGACAACCACGGTCTTTTAATCGACAACCGTGGTGGGTCAGGAGGGGGGCAATCATATTCAATAAGAGTCAAGAATAACACAACCGAAAATTTTTATGTAAAAGCGGATGGTAAAATTTATTTTGGTGGTGTTATTCAAAGTGATGTAGAAACTGCAACAAACAAGAAAGTTAAACAAAAAGGTGCATTTCTGCAATCAAGCACACATCAATCTTTAGTATTAGGATATTAATATGGCTATACCAAGTGGAAGCGGTACGGAAGTACTTAAACGAGTAACACTTCATGCAAATAATAATACTTGGACAGAAATATTATCTGGAACAGAAAAACATATTTACACAATTCTTTCTATAATATTTGTTAATAGAACATCTTCAGCTTACAACATTGAAATAAGAGTGAATGATGGAAGTAATGATGTAAGTATATTAGGCTCAACAACTGTCGCAGCTAGTGGTACTTTTGTTTGGAATGACAAGTTTGTTTTATCAGAAGATGACGATTTAGATGTTTATAATGCCCACAGTGATGGCGATTGGTATGTTAGTTACATAGACCAAGATTGGAGTTAATATGAGTGGATTAGTTGAGTTTAGTGCAGATTCACGATCTAAAACAATAGGGCAAAATTTTAGGTGCAGGGCTTGGGTTCAATTTAATGGTACTGGATCAGTACCCATAAGAGGTTCAGGTAATGTTTCTAGTATTACAGACAACGGAACTGGTGATTATACAATCACTTTCGCAACTCCAATGCCGACAGAGAATTATTCTGTCGTTGGGATGATGGATAACGGTGGTTCAAGCGTTTGGCTTAGTTCACTAGAAATTTACTATGTAGGGTCTTTTAGTGCATCTAGTGTAAGAATAAATGCCACAAGAGTAAGTTCCGTTTCCAATAGATATTTTTCAGATCTGGACTACATTTGTTTAGCAATGTTTCATTAAAAAAAATATGAACCAAAGAATTATTTTCCCACAAGAAACAAGCATAGCAGTTATTAGCCCAACTGGTGATTTATCGATTGAAGAAACTGCATTAAAAAGTGTCCCTACTGGTGTTAAATACAAAATTATTGATATTTCTGATTTACCACAAGAACGTGATTTTAGAAATGCTTGGGAGTTTGACTTTACTACAGACTACGATGGAGTAGGTGCATGATTACGATTAACCTAGATAAAGCAAAAGACATTACCAAAGAAAGACTTAGGCATGAACGAAAATTACTACTAGAAGCTGAAGATATTAAGTTTATGCAAGCACAAGAATCTGGTGCAGACACAACGGCAATCGTAGCAGAAAAGCAACGATTAAGAGACATTACTAACAAAGTCGATTCCTGCACTACTACGGACGAACTTAAAGCACTAAGCTGTACGGAGCAAAATGAGTAGATCCAGAGACTTAGGAGATGTAGGTTCTAAGGCTAATTTTTTAGATAATGTATCAACTGATTTAGGTGATTTTTCGGGTCAGAGTATACCGCATATCATACCCGATGTTTTGTACCCTGCAGTTGAAGGAAAAGACTTAGCAGGAGTTGCATTTTCTGGGTCTTATGTTTACGGAACGGCACACACAGACGGACGGAAATACTACTACACCGACATTAAAGGCAGTAAACCCATCAAAGACCCACGAATAGGGGCGCATTTTGGGAGTCAAAGGCATAAGTTTAAGAGCTTACAGTTGCTTGAGCAGGAAACGGCTACTCACGGGGAAGATGTCGCTTCAGTAGATGGTAGAGAGTGGGTTAGGGCAGTAGGTAATTTTACAATCGGTAATAACGGTTATGGGCATAGACCCAGAATGACTGACACTTCGTCTTTTTACGAGATTACTGGGTACTTTAACAATATTAATTTTTTAGTTTATTCACACAGTTCAAGTAATGTACGTTACTCTCTGGATGGGGCTACGGAGGTGGCAACTGATTATGGTGGTGCAAGTGTAGGTTCCCCACTAACTCTGCGTTTTGTTGACCCAGCTTCAGTAGTCAATTTACCCATTACTCCATCATTGGGGATACATACCATAAAAATCAGGTCTAACGCTAGTAATAACGATTTATTCGGCATCGAACTAATCGCCCAAGACACCACCTCAACCGCAAACCGATCAAAGATTCAGATCCCTAGTCAGAATGTGGTTAGTTATGGGAAGAAGTTTAATGTTTCTGGGACTCCGCATTACAACCCCTTCAACAATCAAACAATTGGTAACAATACAAGCCACGGCAAAAATACAACTGGTTGGACTACCTACGATTCCACATTAGACACAGCAACATCATTAGGTTTGGATGCCTGGGTAGACTCAGGCAACTACTACAGACCTGTTAATGGTGGGCGAGTTGTTAAATGGGTGGATTCTAGTGGGAACATTAAGACATCAGT
>Ga0209645_1001779_pt1 | contig 10590 bp, 9 predicted proteins | sample ETNvirenome_6_30_FD_184070 | JGI IMG/M metagenome (GOLD analysis project Ga0209645, IMG submission 184070) | Marine viral communities from the Pacific Ocean - ETNP_6_30 (SPAdes) (version 2) | ecosystem: Environmental > Aquatic > Marine > Oceanic | place: Pacific Ocean | collected 2013-06-19
ATTATAATATGATCATGCCAATCCCAACTACTCGGTTGGTGATCACTATAATACAACTTTTTTGGAAGATTTTCAAGTAGTCTTTTCAAATTGTCAGTGCCTGTTGCGTAATAACCACCACCGAGAGCAACTAAAGACGTTTTTGGTTTTATTTTACTCTTTATCAATGCTCTTGGTATTCTGTTCCTCACGAATATAATCTTAGTGTCATTGTTTATTAGTTTGAACTGTTTGCTCATTTGATGTAGTTCATATAAATTTTCAAAGAACTCTTGTGATCTGGTATTGTCAAGCAGATAAGTTCTATCATTATGCCTGTCGAGGTCCTTTTTGAATATTGGTTCCTTCACATCGAACCCCCAACTGCATTCGTTTAGGATGTCAATGCCGTATGATTTGAATGCGTTCATCCATTCCCAGAATTCTTTAACATCTGCCTCCATGTGGATGTCACCACTCACAGGCATCATTAACGGAAAACAATCAAGTTCAATAAGTCCTTTTACCACTTCTTTCTTAGAAAATGTTTTTGAATCTATCCACAACTTATGATATTTGTTATGGGCAATTTTGTGTCCTAGTAGCGTGGTAGCAGGAACACTTATTCCTTGCGTGGATATGTTTAAATTTTTTAGGGAATCAACTTGCATCAAAGCAGGCTTCCCTTTTAAATTTTTATCCCAATATTCTTTAAGAGATTCAGGTGCATTGTTGATAACAATTTCACCACCTACCAAAGATGCAGAGGGTTGTTTGTGTCCTATAATTTCTTTTTTAATAATTTCATAATCTCTGAGTAGGCTATCATCGCTGAATTTAAAATCATACCTAGCGGCAATCAAAGTCAGGTAATACGCTGTGACATCCGTGTGCAAGAATGTCCATTTCTTCGCCTCGCCATCATATTGACTGTATCCAGCCGGGAAGTCTCTACTATCTTTCAAACATCGTATAAGTTGTATAACCTTTTTGTTGTATGGAAATCTCAATTCAATTTTGTCAACTCCATCTTCATCTGTGTATTTTTCAATTACCTTGTCAAAACTGATGACCCTAAATTCATCCTCGTACTGTGGATTATCTAGCAAAGGTTTAATGTCCATGCCGTGTGCCTGGAACTTTGTGAGGTACCTTTTCAGAATAACCAGTGCTAATCTGGCCTGCTTCTCAGTCCACGCATACTGTGACTCTGCCAGAGATTTCACAGTTTCAAAGTCCTTTGGGTGTGGCTTTATATGGGTCGTAATAGGGTCTGCCCAAAAATAATCATTATATGCTAATATTTTGAGTGCTTCGTTAATAGTTTTTGGCAAATCTGTGTGCATATTATCCATGATATTTTAGGTAATTATTAATATATTATAGCATAATTGGTAATATTGTCAACCATGAAAAAAACAAAGAGCAAAAAAGTAAATGTAAGAAAACTGCTAAAAATCAGATTGGAAAATACTGAGACCAGATATAAAAATAAGAAAGGTTTCAGGCCAACTGAACAGCAAGCATATCAATGGTTCCGACACATAAATCGTTGTCTTTTCAATAGCAGATTACCAATGGTGCCCCTACACATTAGAAAACTACACAAGGATTGGGGTAGGTGTGTGGCCAATTGGGACAACAGAAAAACACCAAAAGGCAAGTTTGATCAGAGAGTAATACCTTATCACATAGAGGTTGACTATTTCATTGAACTACACTGCAAATTTCCAAAATGGAAAGACTTTATAGAAACGCTTGCACACGAAATGGTGCATCTCTATCAGATGACTTGGTTGAAAGATCCGTATTCGAATCATAACAAAAATTTCTTTGCTTGGAGAAATAAATTTGAACGTGCAGGATTAAACCTTGCTAGGTGCTAGCACCTCTTCGAATTCACTGTAACTTATAACTTTACTGTTACCAAAATCAGTGCCAGTCTGTAAATGGTGTAGATACTCCGGCGGGTTGTCATGCACCACAGTGTAGTTGACGTAAGGTCTCATCTTAATCATGTCTCTGAATTGTTTCAACCAACCCTCCATTATTGCATCTCCCTTTCTCTCTCCATAATTGGGTGTGTCTTGGTAAATGTTGTTAAGTTGTCCGTCGCCGTATTCTCTGAAATCGTATCCTATCAGGTATATGTTCTTGTGCCCATGGACACCTGCTGTCCAGAACGCTTGATTGCCTGATATCCAATATGGATTGTTTGGAATAAGATGTATCATACCTTTTGCGTGTTTTCGATTTACTTCAAGCGACGGAGCGTAATGAATAGTTTTTCTGCCAACCTCATCCAAGCACATCTGTGCGGTCATCTTTGCATCCACGCTGAAAATAAAGTCTGGGAGGAAGTCTCTGTATAGGGCATTACAGCCGTACGTCTGCCCTGTGGCCTTCAACCTATTTAGGTCAAAGCCTTTGCGAGATGGGCCGTTGCCAATGCAATACGCATTACCTCTCGGCACTGCCTTGACCTTATCGGGATACCATTCTGTCTCTTGTGTGCGTTTGCCGTTTTTAATTCTTAGAACTGTGTTGACAGTCTCTCCAACGTACGGTTCAAACTCTATTGGCTTTATCAAATGTATGCCTCCTGTAGTCTAGCCTTAATTCTTTTCCATGGTAACCCGTGTTCGATCTCATCATGAAACCACTCAGTGTAAGACAATTTGTTTGCCCATGCTGTCCTGTCAGGCATTTTTGGATTGTTTATTTGCTCATATGAATGATTACCAACTTCATAACAAAGACTGGCTTCTGACACAAACACAGGAATTCCATGTATCACCGCCTCCATGGCGGGATTGGAACTATGATTTACCACTGCCCATGCGTCTTGAAGTGTGTCTTTGAAATCCGTGTCGTCTATTTTGCTTGTATCAATTACAGGATTTTTTAGGGTGACATTTGTATATTTCTTGATGTCAAAACCGACATTGTTTCTTGGATGGGGTCTTATTTGTATAGGACGGTCTGTGTGCTTTCTTATTTGTTGTACTTGTGATTCGAACCATCTTCTCATGTCTGGCATGCCAACCCATTGTTCAGATGCATTGTGTTGTCCAAGAACGATTATGGTTTGACCTCTTTGTTGCCACGGTTTCAATGTGTGTTGGAACAGAGGCCATCGTGTATCATCAACGTTTTGATTGGCGAAGTCGGCCTTTCTGTTTACTCCATTTATTGCCACCTTAAAACTTTTATTCCTTCTTAGGCCACCCACTTCTAATACTATCACTGGCTTGTTGGCCTGCCTGTACCTTTGCCATATTTTTTTGTAGTTCCGCATTCTGCCTAACCATAATACGCTCCAGATGACTGCCACATCTGCATCACTTTCTCTGTTCAGTATTACGGTATCACCTGCATCTTGTAAACTTTTAATGAATGCTTTGAATATCGGCTCTGAGTTGAGTGGCCCGTATTGTGTCCAAACTTCTAGTTTCATTTTATATTTTTCCAATAGTCTAGTTGCGAAATATTCTTTGTTTCTGCTTGTGATTGTGGCCAAAAATCTTTCTTCCAACTGGTGCCAGATTTTTTCCTCTTTCCTTTGAAATGATCCATGTACAGACCTAAAACACTATTGATGAAAACATGATTACCCTTTACTCCACTGGCGTGTCCTATGTCCGTAACTTTTATTTCTTTTTGCTTCTGGTACTTTCTAACCAAATATATCAAGGATGAGCAGTCAGTCCAACCTGATGTCAGTTTGAATATTCCATCATTGGTATAAAGATCCTCCCACTCGTTGTTAAACTGTTTTAATTCAGTATGCTTAAGATTGTATCCTACAAATCCACATTCAGGGTCTTGATCACCACGTCCTAGGTAGGTTACAAAACTATCGCTAGGTAAAATCTTATGTAAAAAACTAGGAGGTATTTTTCTGAAAGAGTATGTGTCTGCATCTATCCATATCACGTAATCATAATCAATTGAATTTCGTAAGGCATGTGTGACGCAAAACACTTTGTTTGAGAACCTTACAGCATTCCATTGGAATGATCCTTTAGATGGCATTGGTCCTGGACGTCTCACACCGTTATCTATTTCTTGTATTTCTCCGTTTGCAACTGGATCATCTTTGTATTTGTTTTTGAATTCAAGCAGTGCTGGTTGGACTTCGTGGACGTCAATCCATTCTAGTCTTGGATGTTCAAATATGTCCTGTGACTGTGTCTCGTGATACACTGTGACTTTCGTGTCTTCTGGCCAGTGCTTCAATATGCTGTCCACTGCCCGTCTGGCATACTGATTCCATGTGCCAGGCTTGTATGAAGTGATTACTTTTACTTTCATGGTGAATATTTAATCTACCTCGTCATGTTATATCTTTTGATCCAGTCGCTAACAATCCATGCAGGTATGAGGGCCTTGCCTGCTTTCTGACTTGCCTTCACAACATTCAGTTTAGATGCATTGCCTGTGCGTTCTTTGTAGAACGTGTTCAGTTTGCCACTGGTGCTTGTGGTGAGCCAATGCCCCACAGGAACTGTCCACCCTGTTTTTGTTTTATTAATAATTTGACTGGGCAGTTTTCCTACATATGCTTGCTTAATAAGAATTTTTGTATCATTTTTTCCTTGCCCTAATTTTTTATCTGTGTGTATGCCCATGCAGTATCGCATAAAAGTTTTAGTGGCCAACGGAAAGCGTCCTTCCATACTGTAGGCCATGCCATACTTGTCATTCCTGCTGAACATCTCTTCCGGTACCTGTGCCACACAATCTAAGGCCATGTGAGATCCTATAGGATCGTTTGGATTCCATAGTTCCCCAGAATAACATTTTTTAAATTCTTCTAGTAGTATTGTATCATTGATAGGATTATCTGTGAGGTTCAATGGACGTTTGATCCTGTTAAGCCAGAGTTTTAGGACATCGTTCCAAGTTTCAATTTTATTCTTTCCAATTTGTTTCTCTAACCATTTTGGATTCTTCATCTTCCAATATTTTGGATACCCCGCCAAGATCTCATCGCCCATATCTCCAGCAAGTGTAACAATTATATCATTATTCGCAAGGAACTTGTTTGTGTAGCAGTACATGGACATGCTAGGATTGTACACAGGTTGTTCCATGTAGTATATGCTGTCGTCCCATTTATCAATGTATGATTCTGGTGTGATGATCACTTCTTTATGATTGAAATTATTTTGTTTGGCCAATATATTGGCACAGTTGGCATCACTGTTGTAGTCCTCGTCTGCTTGCACATTTGGATTCATCCTATTTGTAAAGGTGTTTGCTTCACCTTTTATCTTTTGCAATTCATACGCAACAACACTAGAATCTAATCCTCCGCTCAGAAACACACCAATCTTCCTTCTGCCAATTGAACACATCTCCACAGTTTTGTTTGCCATCCTTGTAAACTCTTTAGGGTCAAATTCTTTATCACTGATCGGTTTGATATGCACCCTGTGTGTTTTTGTAATTTGTTTACTTGCAATATCGTAAACTATTGTTTCTCCTGCTAACAATTTCTTTATCCCAGTGAAGAAAGTATTACGTAGTGCGTTTATGCCAGTTCTGGCCATAAAACTCACAGCAAGGTTATCCATTTTCCTGCTTCCTGGCACCTTGTCTAACATGCCTTTTATTTCAGACCCAAACACTAATCCTTCTTTGATTTCAGCATAATATACCGGCTTGATGCCTGCATGATCTCTACTTAAAGTCAACGTATTTTTATCTACTTCATAATATGCAAAGCCGTGCATAGAATCTATTTCGTCTATGAAATCAAGACCAAATTTATCAAGGCCCCAAGCCAGTAGTTCGGTATCACAGCCGGTAGTGTCTTTGAACTCCGTGTGCTTTGATTTGAGATCGTAATAATTAAAAATTTCTCCGTTGTAGACAAGTTTGTTGCCTTTAGGTGTTGTCCACGGCTGTGTGGTCTTACCTGGCTCACCCATTATGCTCAACAAATTATGACCCATTGTTATTTTCTCATTGTGCCAAATGCTGGAACCGTCAGGTCCTCTGTGTTCGCACACGTTTATGAAGTCATGGATAAATTTTGTATTATTTTCAGTTATGCCGTAGATGCCACACATTACAAACCTAACTTTGTTTTGAATCTCTTGAATACCGTACCGTCACGTATTTCTTTCTCACTCCACAACTTATATCCTAGATCGTATAGCCATTGTTGCCTGTCAGGATATTTAGGAGTCTCAATATTGTTTAGATCCGTGTTAGCAACTGGCCAACACAGTGCAAGATCTGATGTCACAAATGTTGGTATGCCACGCACACAAGAATCTACGCTGGCTGTTGAATTATGTGTGACAACAGCATGGCAGTTGGTTATTGCTTCTTGGAAATGGAATCTATAATATTTTTTCTCATCTCCTTGGAAATATTTTTGTCCAATATGCACTTCAACGTCTTCGGGAAACTCGTTCATCCTGTTTTCCATAGCAACAACATGATTAGGATGAGGCCTAACTATAAATTTCCTATCTGTGATCGGACGCAGTTTGTCGTACACACCTTTGAACCAATCGATTGGATCAAGTTCGTTCATGCTCCAGTTGTCTTTTGGTTGAAGTACAAACATTATTGGATCTGTTTGGTTTGATTTCCTCCATGGCTCACTCTTTACATTCCATCTGGCCTTGGCCGCCTCCCATCTGTCTGCTGGAGAGTCATCACTTAGAAAATTGCCGTTATTCATAGGTGAGTATAGAGACACCCTCCAATGATGATCTGGTCCGTGGACATTGCCAAAACTTGAAAGAAGTCCTCCGTCAAATGTAATAATGTAAATTCCTTTTTTCTTTGCTCTTTCAACAAGGTCTAGTCGCCTGCCCTTAGTATGGTGTCTTTGATTTGTTCCGCCGTATCCAAACATACAACCGATAGGTGCCGTTGGCTCCATTTCGTTGTCCTGCCATGGACCAGTCATGTTTTCATTTACAATCACTGGATCATCACCACATGCCTTAACACCTTCTGCCATGTACTTTAGTAGGTCCCAACTTGCCCCTCTTCGCCTATCTTTCACTGTCCTTCTAAATATTTCAACTTTCATCTAGTATTCTCCATGCGTAGCCATTCCTCATCTCTTCTGCTGTGAACTGACCGTATGCCATTGAATGATATAATGGCTCTCTTTCGTTATATTTAGGTGACTCGATTTTTGAAAAATCAGTTTCTGATATAGGTGCACATGCATTTTGTGGATCTGTGAAACATGGTATTCCACGTGTGGTCGCCTCTAAAGTGATATTAGAATTGTAAGTCACTATTGCGTATGCGTCATCCCAGTCGATTGGCCCACTAGGTTTTTGATCGTCTTTTCCTTTTACTACGTAACCACCGTTATGGTCAACTCCAATGATAGGATTATAGCCTTTGGTCTTGATAATGATTGGTCTGTCTGTGTTTTCCTTCAGTGTTTGCAATGTTTGGTCAAGCCAATTGTGTACACCACGAAACTCTTTTATTGCGTTAGATGGTGGACATACTATAATATTCCTACCGTCTTTTTTCCATGGTTTGATCGGCCAAGGAAAGGATTTTTTAAATCTATCATCTGGCCTATCTTCTTGCCAGTTTTTTAAGAAATTGTTTTTTACTATTTTCATGTAGTATGGATGATTTCTTGTCTCCCCCCAGTAAGGTCTGTCTATGTAGTAGAAGTCTATATTATTTTTTTCTGCCCATCTGTAAACAAGATGAGTGCCACGTAACAGGCCAAGTAACACTGCTTTAGTGCAATCCTCTTTAGTGATTATTTCCAAAGGTGATAGTTTTTTAGAACCTGGAATACCGGCAACTGCCCAGTCAATGTATTTTTCAGTGAGTCTTCTATTTGTAGAACTAACGTATATCATGAGACAATCGCCTTATATCTTCCTTTACCATAAAAGAAATCATGTCTTTGAATTCGGTCTTAGGTTCCCATCCTAGTTTTTCATTTGCTTTGGCATATGACCCATGTAACGCAAATACTTCTGCTGGACGCTTATATCGAGGGTCTGATTCCACGTACTGTTCCCAATCATCTATTCCTGCGGTTTTGAAAGCAATGGTTAATAGTTCTTTTATGCTGTGTTGTATCGCTGTGCAAACCACATAGTCACCTGGTTCATTTTGTTGTAACATCATGTGCATTGCTTCAACAAAATCTCCGGCGAATCCCCAATCCCTCTTTGCATCTAAATTTCCCAACGTAATTTTTTTTGCTAGTCCTAATTTAATTCTTGCAACACCGTCTGAAACTTTTCTCGTGACAAATTCTTTACCTCTGATAGGAGATTCATGATTGAACAGTATTCCATTTGATGCGTGTACGCTATAACTTTCTCTGAAGTTTACAGTCATCCAATAAGCACAGAGTTTTGAAATGCCATACGGAGAACGTGGATGGAAAGGAGTTTTTTCATTTTGCACTCCCTCATCATTTGCGTTTCCATATAGTTCACTAGTGCTTGCCTGATAAAATCTTGTCTGTGGATTTTGATTAACTATTGCATTTAATATATTCAACACGCCCATTGCATTTACTTCTGTTGTTTGCTTGTTGAGATCCCAACTTGAACCAACAAAACTTTGGGCGGCAAGGTTATAGAATTCGTGTGGTCTGATTGACCTTACTAAATGATTCATGTTTGCGTCATCGGTGATGTCACCTGTAATTAGATCAACATCATTTTCTATGCCTAGGTAGTCGAGATTCGAGAAGTTTGGATTGCTATATCTTTTTACCAAACCATATACTTTGTAATCTTTCTCTAACAAGTACTTTGCCAGGTAAGGACCGTCTTGTCCTGTCATTCCTGAGATGAACGCAATTTTTTTCATTTTAATGTAATTATAGTTTTTTATACCGGTGGAATTTTTTTCCAGTAATCTACGTCATGCTGTTGACGGAGGTCTTTTTTGGCACTGCTACCTTTTGCTTTACGGTCACCTTTCATGTGATCCATGTACAAACCAAGTTCACTGTTTATGAAAACATGATGTCCTCTCACACCTTTCCAACGTCCTATGTCGTTGACTTTTACATTTTTTTCTTTCCTGTATATTTTTGTGAGATGCCAAAAAACGTAACTGTCATGCCATTCTAGTATTTTGAAAACACTGTCGGTAACATATAATTGTTCCCAGTCGTTTATAAAATTCTGTGTTTCGGGGTGATTGCAATTATAACCAACAAATCCACACTCGGGATATTTTCCACCATCGCCCAGTGTTGGATTTTCTCTGCCTAAGTAAGTTACCATTGTATCTTTTGGGAGTAAAGACTCAAAGAAAGCAATAGGTATGGGTCTAAAAGAAAATGTGTCAGCATCTATCCAAACGACATAATCATATCCTTTTGAATTACGTAATCCGTTGACCACACAAATAACTTTATTTGAAAAACGCACTGCGTCCCATAAAAAAGATTCCTTGTTCTTGTCTGCACCGCCAAGTGTCTGTAGTTCTGGGACTCTTCGCACGCCATTTACCTTTGTTTGTAATTTTCCATTTGCTACTGGATCGTCTTTGTGTCTCTGTTTAAATGCATTAAGTTTAGGCTCTGCGGTGTTAAGGTCCACCCACTGGATTCTTTCGTACTTGCATTCTGGTTTTGGTTCTTCCGCATACACAACTAAATCAATTTCTTTTGGAAACTGTTCAGCCATTGACTCGATTCCCTTCTTGGCATATTGATTCCAACAACCCGGTTTGTATGATGTGATTACTTTGATCTTCATGCAAATATTTAATCTATGTGCTGTATCAGATCTGCAACATTGACTTCGAAATTGATTGCATCTGATTTCTTTTTTAGGCCAGCAGGTTTCTTGTCTCCCTCCATGGGTATGGGAACAGTCTTTGATAGATACAATTTATGTTTCAAACCTAAATGGTGCGATAGCACTGGATACACCCTTTTTTTATGAATCTGTTTTGGATCTAGTATCTCTACTACTTTCGTTCCTGTTTTACACCAAAGTAGGTTAACCAATCCTGCACCGTGAGCCGCAACAACATGTGTTGCCTCGGCAAAAGTTTTCATTTGTTCCTTTATGCTCATGTTTTCTAGAGCAACTGCTTCGTATCCCTTCAACGCTAGTATCAGTTCGTCGGAGTTTTTTATCTTCCTTGTCTTCGCACCTGGCCGGAGCACAACTATCTTCCTGTGAGGCGTTACGTCTTTCAGTCCTGTGAGGCCTTTGAAGTGTCGCAACCATTGTGCAAGGGGAGGAGTTATTATTCCGTCATGTGAATTACTTAGGCTTGGTACCAACAGATGTTTGAACTGCCACACTTTATTTTTGGGCATGACAACCACCTTAACATCTGGAAACAACTCTTTGATCACCCTTTCCATATACTTGCTTTCGTTGGCCAGTATGTAACAATATTTTGAGAAATCAGTAGACCATCTTTTTTCTATTAATCTAAATTTGCTAATCACGTCAATCCATATGTGCCATGGATTGTTAGCACTGTGTTCGTCTATCGGCAACCAAACATAGGTGTATCTTTCATGGAACTCTTGGGCAACCGGAGACATCTCGATGTTGACCTCCTCACCCCACTCACGCCATAGATTGTGTGACTTCTGTGGTTTGTACTTGCTGAGATGGC
>Ga0209645_1001780_pt1 | contig 10580 bp, 5 predicted proteins | sample ETNvirenome_6_30_FD_184070 | JGI IMG/M metagenome (GOLD analysis project Ga0209645, IMG submission 184070) | Marine viral communities from the Pacific Ocean - ETNP_6_30 (SPAdes) (version 2) | ecosystem: Environmental > Aquatic > Marine > Oceanic | place: Pacific Ocean | collected 2013-06-19
TAAAGTACCAGTCTGATAACACCTAAGGTCAACAGTTCCCGGTTTTATCTTTGATCCATAGAAGATGCTAGGTATACTAAACAATGTTAAAGCACAGTCTTGAAAATCCCTCGCTGATGAGCTAAAGTGGAAATGTTCACTATTCTTGGCATAATAATTAATAGTGTTTTTTAAAGCAGTTATTTCTTTTCTTGCTGTGCTTGGTGCAAAATATTTTCTATCATATGATGAGACAAGAGGATAAGAAGAAGATATCTCACTTCCAAAATTATATTGATTCTCATCTTGAAAATCACTTGTAGATATTGTCTTAAAAGAAGTTCTTGATCCGCCCTTCGCAATAAAAGATTTTGGTATGGAATCGCTAGGTCTATCAACGTTTATTTCATAAAGAGACACGCCGGGGTGGCCATCAGGGTAGTCACCTCCGGCTGTGCCTAAGACATTGTCCGTAAAACTTCCCGACTCTTTCAGTTGTTTATTATAATAAACACTTCCACCATATATAAAAAAGCTAACTTTCGGATTTGCTTTGATAGTGTTGGTCAGGAAATCACTTTCTTCAAATTTATAATAAACCATTTTAGTAGTCTAATCTAACTCTAAGTGTTAACTCGTTCTCTGGAGTCTTTTTGATTGGTTCGGAGAGCTTTGCAACTGCAAGCAATTCATTGTCGTCCGAATAGAGCCCCACTGATGTGATATAAGTAATTGGTGAATGCCTAGCAGTTTCTTTGACCCTAATCCTAGAACCACTTAAGTAGGTTGGATTTGAACTATAATTAAATTCATTATTATTCACTCTGCAAAAATAAACAGCGGAATTAAGCTCAGTAGTGTTATTAAATTTAAGATTATAGATTCTATTTCTTAAACCATCTGCCATATTGTTTATAGAAGAACTAATGAAAGATCCGGTCACATCATGATCTGCGGCGGTCAACTTTGGTTCCTCCGAGCCGAACAGCGACGCAGTAAGCATTCCTCCGCTCTTCAAGAACACAGAACTTGATAAGATTGCAATACCTGCTTGATAAAAAAGCAGTCCACATTCCGTATCTTCGCTGGTCAGGACAGAGCCTCCGTTTGAACTTGTAGCGTAGAGAACTCCATATTCTCCAACTTGCCCATTAGAATAATATGAATCAGAGCCGTTTTTATCATAAAGCTTGACTCGGTGGCTAAATTGACCACCTGAGGTGTCAAAGGTAGAAGACGCTGAGACTGCAAGTTCAAGCTCAAAAGAACCTTTTTTAATTTCGTCTTTTGTCAACAACCTACTAAAGTTCATGATGTAGACATCGTTAAGCTTGTCTTGTTCTTGTCCAGTACCGGGAGTGGCACCCGCCAAGTCAAATCGACCGATGTTGCCAGCAGAATCGTGACCAATCAAAACTTGTGCCATTTGATTGTAGATGTTTATCTTTTTACTGTTCTGTTCATTCGTAGAGGCACTAAGGGCAGAGCTTGGAGAATAACCAGCAGTGATATCAAAAATATGATTTGCACTTGAACTAAGATAAGGATAATCATAAACACTTTGAAAGATGCCATGGGCGAATTCTTTAATGTTATTATCGCTATATGTCCCACTTAAAATAGAACCAGTAATAGGAATCGCTTCATGTAGAAGCGTCCTTGTATCCACAACATCGTTATTTGTTAATCTTTTAAAAGTTGTCATTGTTTTTCCTCATCAAACCTTTTTAATAAATTTAACTGGTATATCTACTCTTCTGCCTGTAACAACACCGGTAACTCTAACAACCGAGTTGATCACCCTAAAGGTGGCCGATGGGTGGCCAAGAGCGTTTTGATAGCCAATCTGGTCAAACAGAGTGTTGTTGTCTGACAGGTCAACTCTAGACCTGATACTAAACATTAATTTTGTTCCTCTCCTACCATTAATAGCCGTATCTTCATTGTCTTGAACCGTTGACATCGGCTGAACGGAAGACAATGCGTCCCCCTGACTTAAGAAATAAGTAGCGATGTCATCATCGTCAACAAAAGAAGGAGAAGCTTCAGAGACAGTGGTTATATCAAGATTCGTCCTAGCGTTTACTATAGAGCCAAGCCGGTTGTCAATTTCAATCAAATAGGCTGTATCCATCAGGGTAGGCTCAATTTGTCCCGTAGTTCCTGAGTCCAATTCTCCTTGGTCAATCCTGATGAATGTATTTGACCTAGAAGGTGTAGCTCCATCAATAATACCTTCATCATTTTGAGGTACGGTGCCGCCATCAATTGTAACATTGTCAACAACAATACAAAAAGAGCCAGCAGCCCCATCCAGAGTTCCTGTGGATTGCACAGTCTTAGTTCTATTACCTGCCAATTGCTCATTAAGCAACAGGACAGGCAAATAGAGAAGATCAGTCCTATTGATCGACATTAACTTAGAGTTTAGAGAAGCTCTATTGTCTGTGAAAGCCTCAAGCACTGGGGTCAACATGATATCTAAATCATAGTACGCGGACCCTCTAGAGTCGTTTCTGTTATAAAGTGAATAATCTATTTCATCATCTGCAAGTGCAAAATACTGCACCCTGAACGATCCGTCGCCCTTTGCAAGCCTCATCCTACCAGTGTCTGTCAGCACCGCATCAAGAATGATATCTCCTGAATTGTCTAGAAAAGCCATATTTATCTCCTAAAGTATATTAAATAGTTGCTATAAATATAATTCTAATCTGTTAGAAAGTCCGATAAAGACCTAGAATTTTGAATATTATCTCTAAGTCTTCTTAATCTGCTTTCTTCACTGTTAGTATCTACTGCGACATCACCGCAAGGCTCTATGTTAAAAGCGGACTTTTCTTGTTCTTTAAAGTTTAATATTAAATCAATCTTTTTACCAGTCTTTTTTGAAGTCAATCTAATTTTAAAATTACCTTTATTCTCATCTGTGTTCCAAAACACCTGCTCATCCCTGCCCAGTCTTAAAGCATCTGATGCTAATTTTAAAGCCTCAAGCCCGCCGCTCTCTGCTCCAATTAGTTCCTCTTCAAACTCCTCAAGAGAAGATGCTTTAAGATCTCTAAATCTAGATGAAGGGGCGACCTTTAAAAATTTATTCATCGAAGTTTTTAAAATAGGGGGATCTTTTTGCTCAAGATCAATCACTCTGCTTTCTACTCTAAAAGTAGTATTTACCGATCTTAACTCAACTTCCATGATGGGAGAAGGATTAGAATAAGAACCATGTATATCAACTGACCTGAACATATAATAATACTTTGTGTCCAGCTTGACTCTTTCATCAGTCCAAGCAACAGAATTTGTTTGTAGCTTACAAGAGCTTGCATCCCGTCCAGTCTTCTCGGCCACACACTCTTTTTCATCAATAAGGTATCCAACAAAGTCATCGTAACTTGTTGGCCTAGTTGTTGTCCTAAAAATTTGAAAAAATCTTACGGTATCATCACTTTTATATAATATATGACCCTCTGGACGTTCTTGTGATCTTCTTATGATATCTATTCTGGTCTCTTCTTCGCCAGTCATAGTTATAGGCATCATCATCTCTTTTCCTAATCCATCTGTCAAGAAGAAAGTTAACTTTCTTGGATTAGAGAAATAAGAATACAAGTCCGCTTTTGGAGGCAAAGGGGGAGCATCGTAAATGATTGTAGAGAAACTCGCAAAAGGAACTTCTATTATCTTAACCGAGGGCTGTGTCCTCACTCTTACTCTATATCTCTTTGGCGCATATGTAGAGATATTATCATATTGATATGCAGTTCCGTATACTATCTGGAATGCTGTTATCTCATAATCATATTCTTGACCTAGTTTCACTTGAGCATCGATATAATCTCTCGACTCTGATATGGTATCGATAGGTAAGAATATATTTTGTATGACTTCTCCGTCTTTAGATTTTGAGATTTTGTAAAAAAGTGTCTCTGACTTACAAGGCACACCATCAAATATTTTTTTAATTCCTCTCGTGTGATTCTCAGCTTGCTCTTGCACATAGCTTCTTATGGCAGTTGGCACCCCAAAACGCTTAACGGCCCGTATATCGGTAAATGAATCTTGAAACCCTTCAAAAGTATTCCGTGGTGTGTCGAGAGAGTCCATAAACTCTTCTGCATCCCAAACTTTTAATTCCCTATTGGAAAGAACTTTTCCTGCATCGAGAGATCCATCTCCTGTCGTGTTTTCATAAGCTTGATCTACTATATTAAATGACATATCTACAGGCAAAGAATATCTATATTCTTCATTTCCTATATACTCATCTGGCGCAGTTGTAAGTCTCATGGCGTTTGAAGTTAATTTTTCTTGTGCTAAAAGAGAACAATGATTTCTGTTGTCGTGCCCGCCCAACTTAAAACTTATGAGACTAGAGAAAGGAACTCTCGATCCTATGCCCAACAGTCCGTACTTTCTGTCTAACAACTTATAGATCTCAGAGTTGGATCCATCATTAGAAAATAATAAATTTTTATTTTTTAAATCAACCGATTCTTTAATTAGGTCGAAAGATTCTGACTCCACAAATGTAGAATATGTGTCATATAAACTATCAATATTTGATAATTGCTTATTGTAAATAGGAGTTATACCATCAGGCACCAGAAGAGATGGTTCATTCTGGGTGAAGAAAAAATTACTATCCATGAGTCCGTCAAGGGTCAAAAAATTATAAATCGAGTTAGGAACTCGTCTCCCTCTAGATAAGTAATAATCTGTCGCAAGATAAGAATATGGACTAAAGATATGCCTCTCCATCACATCATTGCTGGTATTTGTTCTTTCGTATCTCTTGGAATAAAAGTTATATAAAGACTTTGAATTTATAACATTTACGTTTGGAAGATTTGTAAGATTTGGATATCTCTCAACAACATCATCATTGAACGGAATCTCCAACTGGTGATAGTGGTCATAGAATATCTTATTAGTCTCTAGTATACTTGGAACCTGTTCTCCATTAACCTCAAGAGTACCATAAACAAATTGATCAACAAGATCTCTCTCGGTGAAGTTATTTGTGAAATACCCATCGGGATCTACCTGAAACACGACGTGTGTGTCAACATTCAATCGTTCATCTGTAATATAGTTTACTTTTGAAATTCTAGGTGTCGTGAAGGTTCTAGCATCTGACTGGAGAAGTGTCAACCTGTTGTTAAAATATGACCAGCACTTTCTATTTGCCCACCGAAAAGGATCATCAACAGAAGACTCTGTAGAGTCTAAGAAATCACTTCTTGAGAACAAGCTCGGTGTCTGTTCTTGAACGTTGGTGATGGAGTCTTCTATAATCGCACCTACATTTGTTGGCTGTGGAAGACTCCCACCCGGTCTCGGCATAGACTCATCAACTGCTTGGGTTTGTTCTGTTTCTGTTGATAACTGTCTGTATGGATACAAAACAGACCTAATAAGATTGTTAAACCATACATTTACACCGCCGTCAGGTCTTAAATTGACAAATTTATCTGCTTCGATTATATGCCTTGTATTGATACCTAATTCTTGAACATTGACAAGGTCAATCTCGTCATCTTGAAAGATATCAGGAGGTTGAACCAAAGTAGATTGGTCCGCTACGACAGTATCATCAGGTGGACAATCCAAACCCAGAACTTGTGTTAATAATTTTTCTTCTTCGTTGGCCATAATTTATCTCTTAATAATTACTATATCCACCGGAATTACTTGGACTAGATGTACTATTTCTACTCACTGTTCTTTGTTTAGGTTCTTCTTTTTTATTCTCTGACTCAAGGCTAGGCTCAAAGAGAGCCTTTCTTGGTAATTTGTTCTTTATCATTACTGGGCTGGCTATTTCTCTTGATGTATTTCTTCTAGTTGAGAGAGTATTTCTAAGATCTGTATTCTGGGATGTCGGTTGAAATTGATCACCTCTAAGAAGAAACACTCTATTATTGATATTTAAATCAAGTAATTTAGAGTTCCCCACATTAAGCTCAGCATCGACAAATTTTTCCATCTTACAGACGTACTCTTTATCCTCTGGATTGAATTCTTCGCTATCGAGATCTTCCCAGATGGGATCTTTCATTGAATATCTTCCATTCACCTTTTTATACCCAGTCAAAACTTTGACTCTTACTGGTGTCATCTTCTCATAATACATCTCATAGAAGTTATTATATTTTTCCCTTTCCTTTTCATCTGCAACAAGTGACTTGATTGAATCAGGATGCTTTGACATATCCTTTCTTGGGGTTGGCTTTCCAAAGCTCTTCTTCATCTTGTCAAGCGAGTCTGGCTTCATTTTATCTTTTCTCGTTTCTGATTCTAGACAAAATGGTTCTAAAATTTTAGAAGCAAAATCAAAAGGAATAGATATTGAAGAATTCTCTTGTCCTTTAAAGATATCTGTATTGAAATTGTTTTTGTTCTTGCTGACAGAGGTGCTACTTTCTGCGTCTTCAGAGAAAGTACCTGCTCCAATTGAAAAATCAGTAGCTTTGACTTTTTTATCATCTTTTACATTTTCTCTGTTTTTTGTTTTTTGTCCTTTCTTGAGGACAGGGGTCATCTTTATATTAAAATTGTTAGACAGAAAATGATTAATTCTATCTACAGAGTCAGCATTTTTTATCGTCTTGTTTAGTAAATTCTCTTCGTTATCGAGTTGTGGTTTTTTGTTATCCTGCAAGAACGAAGTTCTAAACATGGTTGATGAATTGGATGAAGCTATTTGACTTGCCAAATTCACAAAGCTTTTTGGTCTATCGACAGACATATCCAATGATCGTCCGCCCCCCATCGATATTCTAGAGGGGTTCAAAAAGGTTCTTCTAGAAGAATTTGCACCATATTCTCTACCTTCTATGATCACTTGGGAAGGTGGCTGGAGTCTCTCTCTTTCTTGCGATACACGATCTGTTAAGATAGAGAATGGTACATAAGGCAACCCGCCGGACACATCTCGCTGCACATCAAAATAATCCATCATTCCATAATTTTTTACACCTACTAACGATGCAAAATCATTTTTGAAATACTTTTTTACTTTAAAAGTTTTAACTCTGGCAGCAGAGGAGGTCTCATCTTCAGTCTTAAGACTCTTTTTGCTTGGAAGAGCCGCATAAAGAGAATCTAGCAACATATTATGAAGATATAGAGCGCTCTCTATCCCGTCTGGGCTTCCATTGAAAACGTCCAACGAATTTTTTATAGAATCGACAGAGGTAGAACTAAGGAGTTGATCTCCTGTTATGCTGGTGTAGCACTCTTGGATATCATCAATATAATTCTTGGAGCGATATGAAGCTTGAAAAATCTTTAACATGGTATCACCATACGCGCCAAGATTTAAATATGAAAAATTAAACATATTCAATTTCTTATTGTAAAATTCCTTTCTAGACATGACCATCGACTTGAAAAGTTTCAAATCCACAAGGTTATCTTCTAGTTTTTTAATAAGCTCTTTGATGTATCTGCTTGAGCCATCTTCTATTTCTAGCTCAACAATATATTGATAATTACCATAAGTTATATCTCGTATGGAGGAGTCGGTACCAGTAATCTGTTTTATGCCCACTATAGGTGAATCTATAATTCTAATTGTGTTAGTATATCGTGAGTTGTATTTTTTATAAGCTCCATTGTTTTGGGAGGGTCTATTTTGGACTACCAATTCTTCCACGGGATTGCGACTATCATATAAAACAACTTCTTTTAAATTACTTGTTCTGCTTCTATCTTGATTTATTTTTGCCTCGGGTGATGAATTTATCACTCTCCTCCTCATCACCCTAACATTCCTAATCTTAAAATATTCTCCCTTCTTTGAATATGCGGGCCTACCTTCTTGAAAAAGTGCGTTGCTTGCTGCATAGTCATCTATAATTGCATCGTAGCTAAGATCAAATTGAAAGTTGTGATTGCCTTCCGCATCAACAGAGAGACTTAAATCGCTAAAATACTCTTGTTTGGGATCATATTTGTTAAGCCAATATTCGTTGTTTCTACCGGATGCACCAAATAGTGAATCCCTCAGTGTTTTAAAATTTTCAACTTTAAAAGAAGCAAATTGTCTATTGAAAGAGTTGATCTCGCTAGTAGCTCTATAATCTCCTACCCGTGGATCCGAAACAGATACCAACCTCAAAGGCTTGCTTACATTGCTGTGGGTGTCGCCTGTCATGTATGAGTCACCAGACATTTTATGATAGGAACCAGTCCAGACCTCATCAGTATCGGTTGTCTTAAGGACGCTAGATTCAAATTGAACTTGCTTGTCTACAATGAGTCTTTTCTTGTCTCCAATGCCTCGAACAACCACATAGTCCGGCACATCAATATTTGTATTTAAGGCTTTTACTAGATATTCTTTATATTTTACAAAACCATGAGCAGCCAAACACACATAATTAATTCTAGATAAATCCTCTAACTTATATCTATTATAATGTTCGTATCCATACCCATCTATACCCCTGATTTGGTCGCTACTAAACTTATCTAACGCAACTTTATAAGCTCTAAAGTACCAAGAGAACTGCTCCCAAGAGAAATTTTCTATATGTTCTTCCCAAAAAAGTCTCAAACTACCCTTCCAATATTTTAACAAATCTCGATTAAAAACGTAATCAGCTAGTTCTTTATTTCTTATACTAAAGAGAACAACATAGGTGTAATCTAATATATCTTCTGCCCCTGTCAACCTTTCTTTTAAGTCTTCTCTGTCGCCAACTGATTCACTCACAGAGACAATAACGTCTATAGAACTAAGAGTATCCTGTGTTGGCCCAAAGACTTCAAACTTTTCAAAATTAATATCAATATTTTCTATGTATAGTGGCGAGACATCAATCATCACAGGGGTCCTCGTAGTCTTCTGGTCTATAGATATTCGGAATATCAGGGGTAATAGGCGCTTCGGTACAATCAATACGGATATCAGTGAAGATATCTACTATCTTATTGTCGTGAATGTGCCTGCACAGATATCGACGATCTATATCTCTATCTACTGCTAAATCAAAATAATACGATACATAACGTGGATCGTCCTCTGTTGGAAAATCATAATCGTAATTGTAAAAAACCTCTTCAATTTCAGGCTTGTCTATAAGAATATTATTTTTTACAAGACCAGAAGTTGATTCTTCTCTGAAGAAAAGTTGTGTCCACTCTTCCTTATCTTCATCCAATTTAAAAACTTCAATATCAAAATTATCAAGAAACTTTATACCAGTGTTTTCTTCTTCGACACTAATCAAAAGATCATCTCTCTCAACCATTGCGGTAACACTGTCGCCGTTTAGCTGTGAGATGTTTGCTAAGATTATTTCTTCGTCATTGTTGAAAGACAGGTTGTCATAGTCATCAAACAAGATAAACTTCTTTTTGTACAACATTTCCGTCTGTATCTCTACATTTGAAGGAAAATATACATCACCACTCAACTCAGTTACCGACCCCGACAGTTTACCGGACATAAAATTTATATTTATCTTTGGTGCATCCTGTGTTCCAAGTTGTGATGATCCAATTGGTAGAATCTCACTATAATATCTGTCCTTCTCTTGTTGCATTGGACCTTTGAGAAAAGCTTGCATTTCTTCATCGTTTTCAAAAGCCTTGTATTTGAATTCTTCTTCCAATGATCTAAAGACATACTGAGTCTTGGGTCTTATGGAATCTTTTATCCTGTTCTTGATTAGCGAAGGATCTTCAGAAACACCAGCATATTCAAGATCATAGACAATATCATCATCAAAAAAAGCATAATATACTGGCCTAAACTTTCCTTTTGACAGCAAAGACTTTCCGTATTGAGTAAGTTGTATATCTAAAACTTCTTCTCTTTTGTTAAAAAAAGTCATTATTTAAATCTTCCTGTCAAGTTAGGTGGTTTTGATTTAATTTCTCCCAAGGTCTTAATCTCTTTGGTAGCAGACGGAGGCACCACTCTAACTTCTTCTTCAGGAGTATTATCACCACCAGAATCAAAAGCACCTGCGAGAGAGCCGGGAGATGGTGCCATAGAGGTTACATTAGCCATATTTTCTTCAATAATCTCTTCCGGTTCTCTAATATCGGCTGGGTCGAAAGTAACTGCTTGAGGTGTCTCAAAAGTTCTTGGTTCTTTGCCAAATACGCATTCCGCTTCCATTGAAGCAAGCTCAACAATGGAGAAATAATCATAAGGCCAATTATGACTATATCCTTTAACTTCTTCTGGCGGGTCAACCAAGTCACTAACATAAGGTGCAGATTCACTATATTTTGTTCTCGCCCTCTGCTTAACTTTAAACACCATCCATCTTACTTCGTCCTTTTCTTTGATGTTGAAGAAAGACTCGGCAAGAGCTAAATGCTCCATGCTTGCTACCGTTGTAGACACTGGATTGTTTTCTAATTCATCGTTAGGTCCAAATGTATCTATGTTCTCGGGTAAAACATTCTGCCAAATATTTGTAATATCCTTGGCGGTAAACCTATGTTTAAACTCAAACACAAACATAACAACTGGGTCTACTTGTTCGGTAAATTTCAAGAAGTCGAATGTTGGCGGAAATACAAAATCTTGCAGCGCCGATACCATCTTATCAATAGATGGATGCGGCACACCCTCTGTT
>Ga0209645_1001781_pt1 | contig 10576 bp, 10 predicted proteins | sample ETNvirenome_6_30_FD_184070 | JGI IMG/M metagenome (GOLD analysis project Ga0209645, IMG submission 184070) | Marine viral communities from the Pacific Ocean - ETNP_6_30 (SPAdes) (version 2) | ecosystem: Environmental > Aquatic > Marine > Oceanic | place: Pacific Ocean | collected 2013-06-19
GGAAGCCACTTTAACGACAACTAGACAAGAACTAGACAACGGTGTAAGAATATTGACCGGAGAAGAAGTTGCTTCAGAACCTATGGGCGCCGATGACACAATGGACATGGATACAGATCTAGACTCACTGGACTCAGACATGGACGACACAGAGACAGATGAGTTTGGAGCCTCTGATGCCGAAGCGGGTGGAACAGAACCGGAAGGCAGAGAACAAAGAGAATCCAAAGAGGTTTTTGAAACTTCAAACAGATTGTACAGCAAACTAGCAGGGAAGTAATCCTGTGAGATTTTTCGAATTCAACAAAAGCGATACAGACCTAGAGTCAGCAATCATAAATGTTCTATTGAATATGAGGGGAGACGCTGATGAGAAGGACCAACCAACAGATATCAGCATGGACGCGGTAAAACAGATCATGAGTAATACTGGATATCCTGCTTTCAATTATGACGTATTCAAAAAAATATATGACCAAGATGGTGACCTAAAGAATGTTGTGTCTGACTTTGACAAAGATAAAATCATAGTGAAGACAGATCAGGACGCTCAAAAAGATCCAGCAATGGATTATGATGATCAAGGGTCAACTGATGTCGTGAAGAAGATGGCCAAGTCTGCCATGAACCGAAGAAAATAACAATAATTACTCATACATGTCTAAAGTCAAGATAAACTCGCACTCGCCTTTCCAACCTTTGAAAAAGGTATTACTTGGACAGGCCTGGCAGGAAAATTATTTTGACTTCATAACACACAAGGATCTACGATTACAACTCCAGCAGATACTGAACGAGACCAATGAGGACCTTGAAAATCTTAAAAAAATCTTCAATGATTTAAACGTGGAAGTGTTTCAACCGACTCCACTAACCAACGATACTCAATTGCTATCTATGGATAATCCTCGTGCCTTGCAAGTCCCTCCCCTACAACCTCGCGGAGAATTCATGACTTTGGGGTCTCAATGCTTACAAATATCAACATTACCCGTTTGGGATTACATTCACGATATTGTAGATCCGGCTCATTATGAAAACCAATTCAACACGTGCTGGAATAAAAACGATGAAGTGGTGATCGATGGAAATTTTGTCAGTGGTGCAAACTGCATCAAGTTAGGTGACAGGATCATACTACCTCCTGATCTAGATTCTAAATGCAGGTCGGTGTACGTGGAGAGATGGAAAGCACAAGGGTATAAGTTGATCGAAACCAATTGTGAAGGCCACACAGACGGAGTGTTCTCTTGCCTAAAGCCAGGAGTCATTGTCAGCCTATTGGATATACAAGACTACAAAAAAAATTTCCCAAGTTGGGACATTCTTTACTTGCCTGACCAGTCCTGGTCTAAGGTTAGTGATTTCCTACGCATAAAAGATAAAGTCGGCGGACGATGGTGGGTTCCGGGACAAGAAGAAAATGATATCTTTATTAAATTTGTAAACGAATGGTTGAACACTTGGACAGGTTATGTTGAAGAGACCGTGTTTGATGTTAACATGTTGTCCATAAACGAAGAGTGCGTTATAGTAAACAATTATAATAAGGTTGTGTTTGATTATCTAAAAAAACACAATATCGAACCAATCATATGGAAACAAAGACACAGGTACTTCTGGGACGGCGGAGTTCACTGCCTAACTGTGGACCTTGAGCGTGAAGGGTCTAGAGAAAATTATTTTAATTAATATGATCATAGTGAAGTATCAAGCCGGTGCATTGGGGAATTTCCTAAGTTCTGTGCTACATGAAGATATAAAACCTTTGATAAAATTAGATTATGGAAACACACGCAAAATATTACACACAGGAAGTTATGACGGCCCGGACGATTTACTTTTTAAAAAAAGCATTAGCACAAAACCTAGATATGTCAGCCATAACAATCCAAAGTTTGAAAATTGGATAAATGACATCAAAGACTCACAAAATATTTTTATCGATCTGAAATCAAACTTTGTGGAATATAGATTAAATTACATTTACAAAATGCCAGATTGGAACCTTGCTTTAAACAAGTATGCTATCGAACATTCTTGGAAAGATTATCCACATCCAATCGCATGCGATGATGCCCGTAGAATTTTTAGATTAAATCAAAATCAAGAACAGATGATCAAATTAGATCAAACACGAGATGTAATATTTAATTTTGGAAATTTTTATGTAGAAGATGTAAACATTTGGATTAGCCATTTTAAAAAACTCCTAGAACGAGTGGCAGTCACAATCACTGATGACGAACTGGAATTATGGTTCAAATTTTTCCGGCAAGGACAAACAAGCATCTTGGAAAAAGCCAAAGTGTTATACAAATGTATAGAGAATAAAAAATTTGTGCAAGGCCTGACTGAAAATGAAAAAGGTATCATTATAGGATACCTTGCTGTTGCAGATAACAACAACACAGCCAAATATTTTATAGATACCTATACCACTTTGACAAAAACACTAAAGTAATATACAATATGTCTATGAAAATATCTAAAGATTCATTAGAAAGCAAAGGCATCATTTATGTGCAAAAATATCCTTACGGTGAACTCGCAAGGGTGACCAAAGATCGCAAGAGGCACTACGAGACACCCGACGGTAGGCAAGTACCCAGTGTCACAACGGTGCTGTCTGCCACTAAGGACATGACACATCTACACGCATGGCGTAAGAGGATTGGTGCGGAAAAGGCACAACAGATCACAACAGAGTCGGCAAACATAGGAACGGTTATGCACCGTAGCCTGGAAAAGCACGTGAAAGGTGAGGACCGAACTCCAGGATCCAATCTAATACAACAAAAGGCACACAAAATGGCCAACGTCATCATCGACAACGGACTGAATGACGTGACCGAAGTGTGGGGATCTGAAGTGTCTCTGTACTACCCGGAACTTTACGCTGGCACTACAGACCTTGTTGGAATTTACAAAGGGATGCCTGCTATTATGGATTTTAAACAGGCCAGAAAACTTAAAAAGAAAGAGTGGATCGAAGACTATTTCCTACAACTAGTGGCCTATTCTGAAGCACATAATAAAATGTATGATACCCAGATCAAAACGGGTCGTATCTTTATATGTACACAAAACAACGAATACCAAACATTTGACATTGAAAATTATGATCATTGGGTTGGCCAGTGGTACTCCAAACTGGAACAATACTACAAGTCCATACTATAATAAATAACAACATATGCCTATAGTACAGATATCTAGAATACAGCACAGACGTGGAAAACGTACAGATTTGCCACAACTAGCGGCCGGTGAATTGGGTTGGGTGATCGACGAACAGAAATTGTTTATCGGAAACGGCACAGTATCTGATGGTGCTCCAGCGGTTGGCAACACAGAAATAATGACTGCAGGCACATCTGCATTCACTACTGCTCTGTCACATACCTACAAAGGATACCTCGGAGATTCCACACCTATCGTAACAGGTGCTTCTGGAGATGTAACAAGGACATTACAGCGAAGACTGGATGATTATGCATCAGTAAAAGATTTCGGAGCGGTTGGTGATGACTCAACAGCCGACCTTACTGCCATACAGAGAGCGATAGATGAATTGTACAGAGACACAGACAAGGATGACACACGGGCACGAAGAACTTTATTCTTTCCGGCTGGTATATATCGTATCAATGGTTCAATAACTGTCCCTCCTTTTGCAAACCTAGTGGGTGAAGGACCAGACAAAACAATTATAAGAAATTCAGGAAGTAACGCTGTCATGGTAATGGAGGATGACGAAGGTAATGTTGGCACTGACATTGGAAACTCTGGAGCCACTGCACCACAACAAATACAAGTTTCAAATATGACATTAAGGAATACAGTTGCCCATGGCGGAGTGTCTCTTGACAGGATAACTAATTCCTATTTCAACAATGTTAAATTTCAAGGATCATATGCGTCTGGAGGATCCGATGCCACAAACTCCAAAGGGGTGACCGTGACTAATTCCAATTCAACTTACACCACAAAAAATATTGTTTTCAATCAATGCCAATTTACAAAGTTCGCTAGATTAGTAGACATAAGTTTTAATTCTACCAATATTAGATTTAATGCGTGTGATTTCTCAACTGCATACTATGGAGCATTATTAGGTGCAGAAATGGATGGCAGTACAACAGGATTAGACAAAGGTCCACGAGACATTCAATTTACAAGTTCGGCCTGGAGTGACATAGGACAACAGGCAATTTTAGTTGCTCCTGCGTCAGGTACAACAGACAGTGCCGGTCCTAGACATATAGTATCACATGCCAATTGGTATGCAGAAACTGTGGGCAACAACTTCGATGGGGTCAACAGCATCAATGAAGTTCCTGTCATACAGTTCGACAATGACGAATGCACATCTACTCTAGATTTCTTTGAGAGAACTAGCCAAAGAGACACAGATTTCGGTGATTCAACTGATCCATCTAACACACCGCCGGAGGTACAAGGAATAGGTTTACACACGAAAGCAGTAAAACAAATTACTCTATCAGACAACACATCGACGGCCACCGATACAGGCATCTACCTACCTGGCTTTTTTGACAAAGGTGTTAGAATCACTTATAAAATGAACAGGGGTGCCAAGTATAGAACAGGCGTGTTCACAATTAGTGCCGCGGGAGAACTTTGCACACACAACGATGACTATGAAGAAACGTCTGACGTTGGTACAGTCCTATCCGCTAAAACTTCAGATGGTGATTCAACCGCTGGTAACGACACAATTCGTGTCCAATATACCACAACGTCTGACTCCAGCACAGACGTGACAATGGAATACCAAATCCAAATACTAGTATAAACTGCAAAGTTGTCCATATTAAATTAACTTTAAGATAGACACAAAACTTTTTTTGTCGTAATATTAGTACATTATAAAATTACATAACGACGCTGTGATTTTATTCGTATGAAGGGTAAGAAAAAAAGTTAAAAAAAGTTAAACACACGGATTTAGATAAATATGGATACAACAAAAACAAAAATCAAAAACAAAAATTATAAAAACTTAATGCCAAACACCAACTCGAGTACGATCAAAGTTCAAAAAAGAGATGGCAGGCTGGAAGACCTTGATATCAATAAAATCCATTTCGTCGTTGAAGAGGCGTGCGAAGGTCTTTCCGGAGTGTCGTCGTCACAAATCGAAATGAACGCCAACATACAATTTTATGATGGCATGACAACCAAAGATATTCAAAATGTTTTAGTAAGGTCAGCAAATGATCTTATTAGTTTGGAGTCACCAAACTATCAGTATGCCGCGGCGAGGCTTTTATCTTATGATGTGAGAAAGGAAGCACACGGTCAATACGAGTATATTCCATTATTAAAATTAATATTAAGAAATATCAGATTAGGTGTTTATGATAAAGGCATACTAGACAAGTATTCAAAAACGGAACTTAAGAAATTTAACACTTGGATCAAAAGGGACAGAGATTTAAAATTCACATACGCAGGACTAAGACAAATATGTGACAAGTATCTTGTGCAGGACAGAAGCACAGGACAACTTTATGAAACTCCACAAGACATGTACATGATGATTGCGGCAACACTGTTTGCTGATTATCCTACAAAGTCAAGAATGAGTTATGTTAAAAAATATTACGACGCAATTTCTTTACATAAGATAAACATTCCAACACCTGTAATGGCAGGTGTGAGAACTCCTATCAGACAGTTTGCTTCTTGCGTTCTAGTAGACAGTGATGACACGTTGCCAAGTATCTTTTCAAGCGACATGGCAATTGGTTTGTACGTTGCCAGACGTGCAGGCATAGGAATCAATGCAGGACGTATCAGAGGTATCAATTCTAAAATCAGGGGAGGGGAGGTACAACACACAGGAGTCATTCCGTTCCTAAAAAAATTCGAATCAACTGTGAGATGTTGCACACAGAATGGTGTGCGTGGCGGAAATGCAACGGTACACTTTCCTATATGGCACCCAGAGATCGAAGACATACTTGTATTAAAAAACAACAAAGGCACAGAAGACAACAGAGTGAGAAGAATGGATTACTCTATACAGATTTCTAAATTGTTCTATGAGAGATTCATGAACGAGGAGGACATCACACTTATCTCTCCACACATGGCGCCAGGTCTCTACGAAGCATTTGGCACTGACGAGTTCGACGACTTGTACTTGAAATATGAAGCAGACAAAACCATTCCAAAGAAGACAGTTCCAGCACAGGATCTATTCTTTGACCTGTTGAAAGAAAGAGCAGAAACAGGCAGGATCTACATAATGAATCTTGACCACTGTAACTCTCACAGTTCATTCAAAGATAAAGTTTCAATGAGTAACCTGTGTCAAGAGATCACATTGCCAACCACACCCATACAGGACATACACGACGAGCAAGGAGAGATAGCACTATGTATTCTTTCAGCGGTCAACGTTGGTGCTCTGAATGACTTAGGTGAATTGGAGAACATATGTGACCTTAGTGTTAGAGCACTTGAACAGATAATTGATTATCAAGACTATCCAGTGAAAGCCGCAGAAGTATCAACTAAGAAAAGAAGAAGTTTGGGCATAGGTTACATTGGATTGGCACACTACTTGGCCAAGAACGGCGTGAAGTATTCTGATCCAAAGGCATGGGACCTAGTTGACAGACTCACGGAGGCATTCCAATACAATCTTCTGAGAGCAAGTTGCAACATAGCAATGGAGAAAGGCAAGTGTGAGGGATTTGAAAGAACAAAATACGCAGACGGCCTACTACCAATTGATCACTACAAGAAAGAGATTGATGAGATCGTGCCACACAAACAGAGAATGGCATGGGAGAGCCTAAGGAAAGACATCGTCAAGTATGGACTAAGACACAGCACACTGTCAGCACAGATGCCAAGTGAGAGTAGTTCTGTGGTTTCAAACGAGACAAATGGTATTGAGCCACCGAGAGCATTGATGGCGATCAAGAAAAGCAAGAAAGGTCCTCTGAAGCAGATAGCACCAGGGTTCCCTAAACTAAAAAATGATTACACTTTATTATGGGATATGCCAAGCAACGAAGGTTATATCAATGTTGTTGCGATGATGCAGAAGTATTTCGATCAGGCCATATCAGGCAACTGGAGTTACAACCCATTACAGTTCGAGAACAACGAAGTGCCTCTGTCAGCAATGGCACAGGACATGCTTACAGCATACAAGTATGGCTGGAAGACAAGTTACTACCAGAACACATATGATTTCAAAGGGGAGGAAGAGGACGTACAACCAGCGGGCATTGCCGCACAACTAGAAGACGACGGTGAGGATGTTATCCTTGAACCTGAAAATCCAGTTGAACAGATAAGTACAACCGCAGACGACGGTGAGTGTGACGCCTGTACAATCTAACATTAAAAAATTATTATGACAAAAACAGTTTTTAACCAGGGCAAAGTTGACTTCACAAAACAGCCAATGTTCTTTGGCGAGGATGGTGGAGTACAGAGATATGACGCATTCAAGTATCCACAGTTCGACAAACTGAATCAAACAATGATCGGTTACTTCTGGAGACCAGAAGAAGTAAGTTTGCAGAAGGACAGAGCGGACTTCATGAACTTCCGACCAGAACAGAAACACATATTCACAAGCAATTTGAAATACCAAACACTGTTGGACAGTGTGCAGGGCAGAGGACCAAGCCTTATGTTTCTACCATACGTTTCAAATCCGGAACTTGAAGGTTGCATAGTAACTTGGGACTTCTTTGAAACTATACACTCAAGATCATATACACACATCATGAAGAATGTGTACGCAGATCCCTCAGAGGTTTTTGATACCATTGTCAATGACAAAGAGATTTTGAAAAGAGCCAAGTCAGTTACAGGTGAGTATGACAAGTTTGGAGCCATGGCACTAGACTATGCGGTAGGTAAAAAAGTCGATATGTCAGAATTGAAAAAACAATTATATCTTGCAATGAACACAGTTAACTTGCTTGAAGGTTTGAGATTCTACATTTCATTCGCTTGTACATTTGCATTTGGTGAACTTAAACTAATGGAAGGATCAGCAAAGATACTTTCATTGATCGCTAGAGATGAAGCAACACACTTGAACCTGTCGACACACGTGATCAAAGCATGGCATAAGGGAGATGATCCTGAAATGACCAAAGCAATAAAAGGCACAGAAAAGACCGTGATTCAAATGTTCAAAGACTGCGTTGAAGAAGAAAAGGCATGGGCCAAGCACTTGTTCAAGGACGGTTCTATCATAGGACTGAATGAGAAACTGTTGGGCAACTACGTTGAGTGGATAGCCAACAAGAGACTGAGAGCACTGGGATATGATCCATTGTACGACATATCGGCATCGGCCAACCCACTGCCATGGACGCAACACTGGTTGAGTTCGAAAGGTATGCAGGTGGCACCACAGGAGACCGAGGTTGAAAGTTACATCGTTGGTGGCATCAAGCAAGACGTCAAAAAAGGCCAATTCAGCAAATTTAAGTTATAATCACAGCGGTTTTTGGCATCCATAAATACTGTCATGCCAAGGATATCAAGAAACAAAGACAGATGCAGGACTGGACATTTATGTTCAACTTCTGCTCCAGTAAACGCATCTCAGAGAACTGTATTTGCCAACAACAAACCAATATTAGTGCGTGGGGACAGGGTTGCACAGCACTTCATTAAATTTGGTATTAAATGTGTGGCCCACCGAGCCAAACTCACAGGCAGTTCACGAACTGTGTTCGTAAATGGAATAGGGGTTGGACGTAAAGGTGACCGGGCGGACTTCGGTGCAATGACGGGAGCGTCCTTCAACGTAAACGCAGGATAACATGACAGTCAACAAAGGACTTTTATCATTAGTAGAGAATGAGCCCAACTTCTCAAACCAGGCACTAGAGAATGCTATCAATGAAATCAAAGCAATCGATAAGGATGACGGACACCAATTCATTCTTTCTCAATTTTTAGTTGATGAGGCCATCAGAGATAACACTGTCTTAACGCAGACACAAAAAAATGACGCACTGGAAACTTTGTACAACGCCCAACCTCATTTACAGATTGGACGTTACCTTACTGACATAATCAGACACACTACAACAATACTTGATGCTTCAATTATACCTCTGGTCGATGCAGACAACCCAACACCGTCCACATTCCTTGAAATACTACAGAACGTTCAGTCCGTGCAAGGACTGATACCTGAACTTTATGGAGTGCCAGCGGCAGACAAAAAAAGAAGTGTCAACGATCATTTAGGCTCACTGAACAATGTATTCACAACAACAGAAGACAGTTCAGAACCGGTTTTTACGAGATTAAAAAGTATTATGGAATTGATTGATACCAATTCAAGGATAACAAGTGCTTTAAATCTCGCCATCACAAACGCGGCCACGGCGAATTTAAATTTAAGAACTTTTCTAAACGGTGTTGTAGCAGACTCCACAGACTTCCAGACAAGTTTAGACAACAAAGTAAACTCTGTGGTTACAATGTTCTCAACCCTACATACTCGTATATCAGAAATAGCAGGAGACCCAACAACGGACTTGGTTTCAATCAGAGAAGAAATTAATTCACAGGTGGCACTGGAGAACAGCAACCTCGTAGGTATTGCAAGTTATCTTGAAACACTTTCAAACAACATTTCATTTTCGTCTTTGGCCGAGGATAAAGACCTTAGGACTTTGATAGCCAATGTGGCACTGAACAAAAACTGGCAAACCTACTTTGAAACGTACGAACAAAATAAAGGCTATCTGAACTCAGCACTGGACACAGACTCCGATTCGGATAAAAGCAGTGTAATAGACAGTGTTCTCACTGATCTAGGACTGCCCGACGTATTGGATTCTACAGATCTGCGAGCGGTGGCAGACAAAGCCAAGCGTGATGATAGGATTGACACTACTAATTACGACAGATTTACCGTGCAACAACAAATAATAAAAAGTTGTGAACAACTACTGATCACAACGGCAAACATTGATGTTTTGAGTTTGAGTGCTTCTTTGCTGGCCAACATGAATCAGCACGACAGAGACAAGATTGCCGAACAACTTGATCTCAATGAATCCGCTAGTACCTTAAGTTAGGAACTGCTGTCTGCTTCATCACATCCTATAACAATCTTCTCATAGGGCGTTTCATACTGCCTGAAAATGTCGGTCATGGCATAGAACCTATAGGCCGCGTCCTTTTCACAATTGGCAAGATCCTCGTAGATCTTAGCCGTACTGTCGTCGTAGTCGGTGCACTCTACCTCGGCATTTACTAACACACACATGATCATGAAAAGTTTGTACATACTGTATTTAAGGCCCGTTCTGTTGCAAGGTGGGCCAGACCCCTGAAATCATTGGTTATTACGCCGCTAATCTCAATTCAGGCATACCGACTGTTAGGTCAGCAAACCCTAATGCTCTTTTGTTTGCATTTAAAAACTGGACGTTACCTCGTGCCTACTGGACAAACTCCCAAGATCTTTACACACCCGTCGAATCTAGTTCACCCCCGGAAGGGATTACATAGGCCACCAAGTAATAAATTGGTGGAGGTGGTCGGTACT